>Ga0302279_10000018_pt1 | contig 220894 bp, 176 predicted proteins | sample III_Bog_N3_3_FD_194541 | JGI IMG/M metagenome (GOLD analysis project Ga0302279, IMG submission 194541) | Peat permafrost microbial communities from Stordalen Mire near Abisko, Sweden - III_Bog_N3_3 | ecosystem: Environmental > Terrestrial > Soil > Wetlands > Peat | place: Sweden: Abisko... | reverse complement strand
AGGATGCTCGAGAAGAGCGACGGCAGGGTCGACTGGTCGCAGACGTCGCGAGCGGTGCACGACCGCATCCGCGGGATGAGCCCGTGGCCGGGGGCGTGGACGCAGCTGTCGGGCAAGACGGTGAAGCTGCACGCGAGCCGGCACGCGGGGCTCACCCGGGACGTGGCGTCGAAGCCCGGGACGGTCGTGATGGCGGACAAGTCGCGCGTCCTGGTCGCCTGCGGCAGAGACGGGCGCGAGGCGGTCGAGCTCGTGCGCGTCCAGCTCGAGGGAAAGAAGCCGGTCAGCGCGAGCGAGTGGGTCTCGGGGCGCGGCGTGCGCGAAGGGGACGAGTTGAGCTAACGTTCGCGCGCCATGTCACAGACAGCCTCCCCCGCTGGCTCCGCTGCATCCCCGTCCAACGACCCTCGCCACGACAGCGGCGGCCCCGGCAACTTCATCGAGGACCGCATCACGGCCGAGAAAGCCGCGAGGGCGACCCCTGTGCGCGTCCACACGCGCTTCCCGCCCGAGCCGAACGGTTACCTCCACCTCGGCCACGCCAAGTCGATCTGTCTGAACTTCGGCCTCGCGAAGAAGTTCGGCGGCAAGTGCAACCTCCGCTTCGACGACACGAACCCGGAGACCGAGGAGACGCTCTTCGTGCGCTCGATCGAGGAAGACGTCCGGTGGCTCGGCTTCGAGTGGGACACCAAGACCTACTACGCGTCCGACTACTTCGAGCAGCTCTACGCGTTCGCCGTCACGCTCATCCTTCGCGGCAAGGCGTACGTCGACAGCCGCAGCCTCGAGGAGATCCGCGCGACCCGCGGCGACTTCTACAAGCCCGGCGAGGACAGCCCGCATCGAAACCGCAGCGTCGAGGAGAACAGGGACCTGTTCGCTCGCATGCGCGCGGGCGAGTTCCCCGACGGCGCGCACGTCCTCCGCGCGAAGATCGACATGGCGTCGGAGGACGTGAAGCTGCGCGACCCGGTCATGTACCGCATCCGCCGCGCGCACCACCACCGCACCGGCGACTCGTGGTGCATCTACCCGATGTACGACTGGGCGCACGGCCAGTCCGACGCGATCGAGGGGATCACGCACTCGATCTGCACGCTGGAGTTCGTGAACCACCGGCCGCTCTACCACTGGTTCCTCCAGGCGCTCGAGCTCCCTCATCGGCCCGAGCAGATCGAGTTCGCGCGGCTGAACCTCACGTACACGGTGCTCAGCAAGCGCAAGCTCCAGGAGCTCGTGAAGAACAACCACGTCGCCGGCTGGGACGACCCGCGCATGCCCACGCTCGCGGGCATGCGAAGGCGCGGCTACACGCGAGAGGCCATCCAGGCGTTCTGCGAGCGGGTCGGCGTCTCGACGCGCGACAGCGTGGTGGACGTGAGCCTGCTCGAGCACGCGCTGCGCGAGGACCTGAACTCGCGCTCGCCGCGCGTGATGGCCGTGCTGCATCCGCTCAAGGTCGTCATCGAGAACATGGAGGAGGGGGCCGAGGAGGTCTTCGACGCTCCGTACGACCCCGAGAAGCCCGACGGCGCGACGCGCAAGCTGTACCTGTCGCGCGAGGTGTGGGTCGACCGCGAGGACTTCGCCGAGGTGCCCGCGAAGAAGTGGTTCCGGCTCGCTCCGGGCCAGGAGGTGCGCCTCCGCTACGCCTGCCTGCTGAAGTGCACGGGGGTTATCAAGGACAACCGCGGCGAGGTCATCGAGCTGCGCTGCACCTGGGACCCTCTGTCGCGAGGCGGCTCGTCGCCCGACGGCCGCAAGGTGAAGGGGACGATCCACTGGGTGAGCGCGACGCGCGCGGTGAAGGCCGAGGTGCGGCTCTACGACCGGCTGTTCGGGGTGGAGAACCCGCTCGCCGACAAGGACGCCGACTTCACGAAGCACATCAACCCGAAGTCGCTGGAGGTGCTCCACGGATGCATGGTCGAGCCCGCGCTCGCCGACGCCAGGCCGCTCGCGCGCGTGCAGTTCGAGCGCGTGGGCTACTTCGCCGTCGACCCGGACACGCGCCCGGGCCATCTCGTCTTCAACCGCACGATCGGGCTGCGCGACTCGTGGGCCGCGCAGGTGGGCAAGGGTGACGGAGCCTAGTCCGTGCCGCCTCGCACTCAAGTGGGCTACGAGCCGAGCGCGGCGCTCGCCTGGCTCTACCAGCGCTTCTTCGATCACATCGAGGTCGACGAGACCTGGGCAGAGGCCGTCCGCGACGCCGATCGACGCGGGACGGTCGTCTACGTCCTCCGTAACCTCTCGTTCGTCGACTTCTTCGCGCTCGACTACCTGACCAAGCGCCTGGAGCTCCCGCAGGTCCGCTTCGCCAACGACCTCGGCCTCTGGATCCTCGAGCCGATGGGTCGCGGCTGGCTCCATGCGTTCGCGGGTCGCAGCAAGGCGTCGGACGAGGAGGACCTCCGTCGCACCGTCACGACCGGCCACTCCGCCGTGCTCTTCCTGAAGCGCCCCGCGGAGCTGCTCGACCCCGCGGCGCGCGGCAAGGGGAAGATCGAAGGCGACGCCTTCATCCGCACGCTCTTCGAGGTGCAGCGAAAGACCGACAAGCCCATCCTCATCGTGCCGCAGGTGTTCCTCTGGTCGAAGCACCAGGACAACGCGAAGCAGAGCGCGTTCGACGCCATCCTCGGCCCGCGCGAGTGGCCGGGGAAGATCCGCACGGTCGCGCAGTTCCTCATGAACTATCGCCACGTGACGCTGCGCGCGGGCGAGCCGGTCGACGTGCAGCGCTTCCTCGCGAACGAGGCGGCCTCGGGCGACCCCACGACCGACGACGTCCTCGTGCGGCGCATGACGTACACGCTGCTCCGACGCCTCGAGCGCGAGCGCCACTCGGTGCTCGGCCCGACCAGGAAGCCCGCCGACAGGCTGCGCGAGGAGGTCGTGCGCAGCCCGAAGCTCCAGAAGGTCATCCACGACATGGCGGGCGAGGGGGAGACCGAGCGTCGCGTCCTCACGGCGCGCGCGCTCGCGATGGTGCGCGAGATGGAGGCCGCGCTCGACATGAACGCGATCGCGGCGTGGGACGCGGCGGTGCACTCGGTGCTCTCGCGCATCTACTCGGGCATCGAGATCGACGAAGAGGGGCTCGCTCGCCTGCGCGCGGCGACGAAGGACGGCTCGCTCATCCTCCTGCCGAGCCACAAGTCGCACCTCGACTACATCTTCATCGCGCACGTCTTCTACCGGAACCACCTCCCCGTCCCCGTCGTCGCCGCGGGGGACAACCTCTCCTTCTTCCCGCTCGGCCCCGCCTTCAGACGCGCCGGCGCGTTCTTCATCCGCAGGAGCTTCCACGGCGACCGCCTCTACGGCGCCGTCGTCGACGCGTACATGCGCCGCCTCATCATGGACGGCTGGTCGATGGAGTTCTTCCTCGAGGGGGGCCGCTCGCGCACGGGCAAGCTGCTCGCGCCGAAGATGGGGCTGCTGTCGCTCGTCGTCGACTCGGCGCTCGGCGTGACGGGCCGCAAGATCTACTTCGCGCCCATCTCCATCGGCTACGAGCGCATCATCGAGGAGAAGGAGTACGTGCGCGAGCTGTCGGGCGCCGAGAAGAAGAAGGAGGACGTGGGCGGCCTCCTCGCGGGCGCGGGCCTCTTCGCCGGCAAGTACGGCCGGCTGAACCTGCAGATCGGCGAGCTGCTCACGATGGACGGGATGCTCGCCGAGCTCGACCGCCACCCGACCCGGTCGCGCAAGCGCGCGTCGCTGCCACCGTCGGCGAACGGCACGGGCACGGGCGCGCTCACCCCGGCGCGGCGCAGGGCGATGGTGACTCACCTCGCCTACCGCGTGATGAACGAGATCAACCGCGTCACGGCGGTCACGCCCGGCGCGCTCGTCGCGATGGCGCTCCTCTCGCACGGCAAGCGCGCCATCAACGACAGGGACCTCGTCGACACCTGCCGCCGCTTCGCGCGCAGCCTCCGCGCGTTCGGCGCGCGCTTCACGCCGTCGCTCACGAGCCAGTACGAGCAGGACACGCTGAGGACCGCGTCGATCCGCGAGGCGCTCGACCTCTACGTCCGCGCCGGGCACGTGACCGTCCACATGCCGCGCGCGGGCGAGGTCGAGGGGACCGAGCACCAGACCCCGTCCGAGGACGCCGTGTACCTCGTCCCCGACGACGCGCGCCTGTCGCTCGCGCTCTCGAAGAACATCGTGATCCACTTCTTCGTCGCCCGCGCGCTGGTGGCGACCGCGATGCTCGCCGCTCCGCCCGAGCGCACGGTCGTCGGCGACGGGCTGCCGATGAAGGTCGTGGAGGAGCGCGTGCAGGCGCTCTCGCGGCTCTTCAAGTACGAGTTCCTCTTCCGCGCCGACACGAGCTTCGACGAGATCTTCGCCGAAACCGTCGCGGCGATGATCGCCGACGGCGAGCTCGCCGACAGCGACGGGACGCTCAAGGTCGCCCCCGGCGACGGCGCGGTGCAGGTCGCCCTCTACGCCGAGCTCGTGCGCAGCTTCATCGAGAGCTACCGCATCGCCGCGCGCGGGCTCGGCCTCCTCTTGCGCGGGCCGCTCGCCGTGAAGGACGTGACGAAGCGATCCATCGCGCTCGGCGAGCGCATGTTCCTCGGCCGCGACGTGCTGCTCCGCGAGGCCGTGAGCCGACCGGTCATCGAGAACGCGTACTCCGCCTTCGTGGACCAGGGATACCTGACGCGCACCGACGGGAAGATCGCGCTCGCGCCTTCGTACGCGACCCCCGAGGCCGTCAAGACGATCGAGGCGCGCGTCGCGCTCTATCTCCCGAAGCCCTCCTGATGGCGACGCGAACGAGAGACGCGGCAGCCCTCTGCGCTGCGTTCGCCGGCTTCTCGAGCGCATGCGTCCCCGCGCCGTCGCCGCTGACTCCTTCCTTGCATGGATCGATCGGCCTCCCGCACCGCGGCTCGCTCTCGTCGGCCGCAGCGCTCCCCGACGTCGGGCCAGGCTTCGCGCGGCTGCGGAAGAACGAGCGCCGCTTCGGCACGCAGAGGCTCGTGGCAGCCGTCGAGCACGCCGCCCAGGTCGTGCGGGACGCCCGCCCCGGGAGCGTCCTCGTCGTCGGCGATCTCTCCGTCACTCACGGCGGACGCCTGCTCCCGCACCTGTCGCACCGCACCGGGCGCGACGCCGACCTCTTGCTCTACGTGAGCACGCCGGAGGGCGCGATGGTCACGAGCCCAGGCTTCATCCACTTCGGCCCGGACGGCCTCGCGTGGGACCCCGCGCGCCATCGCTACCTCCGCTTCGACGTCGAGCGCGAGTGGCTCCTCGTGAAGACGCTCGTGGAGGACGACGACGCGCGCGTGCAGTGGATCTTCCTGAACCATGCCCTCTCGCCGATGCTCATCGAGTGGGCGCGCGCGAAGGGAGAGCCCGCGGAGACGATCCGGCGAGCCGAGGAGGTCCTCCTCGAGCCGAAGCCCGGCGGCGCTCACGACGATCACACTCACGTGCGCATCGCGTGCAACGAAGACGATCTCGCGGCGGGCTGCGAGGCGAACGGGCCCGACCGAGCGTGGTTCGCGCGGGGCGAGGCGCGACCCACGGCGCCGTCGATCGAGGAGCTCGTGCACGAGGTGAGCATCCCGACCGCGCAGCTCCGCGACGAGCGCGGACGGTGAGCGAGTGATCCGGGTCGTGCATGCCGACGCCATCGACGTCGGGAGCTTCGTCGCGGCCGAGAGCGTGGAGCTCGCGTACCTCGACCCGCCGTTCGCGGTGGGCGCGCGCTTCACTGCGCGGACGAAGGACAACGAGCGACGCGGCCGCGAGACGAGCACGAACAGCAAGAACCAGACGCTCGCGACACCGAGCCCCGTCGCGTACGACGATCGCTGGCCGTCGCTCGAAGCTTATCTCGCGTGGCTCGAACCGAGGCTCGTCGCGGTGCGCGAGACGCTGTCCCCGGCAGGCACGATGTGGCTCCACCTCGACCATCGTGCGGTCCACGAGGCCAAGCTCGTCTGCGACCGGGTGTTCGGGAGGGCCGCGTACATCGGCGAGGTGATCTGGGTGCCCGGCAACGGATCGAAGAGCCGGCGAGGGCCGGGCGCGGGCCACCAGACGCTCCTTCTCTATGCGAAGGCGAAGGACTTCGTGTGGAACGCGTCGGACCCGTCGCTGCGCGCGCCGTTCGCGACGACCAGCCTCTCCATGCACTTCAAGACGAGGGACGGGGACGGCCGCGCATACCGCGACCGCACCGTGAACGGGAAGACGTACCGCTACTACGCCGACCGCGGCCGCGCCCTCGGCAGCGTCTGGACCGATTGCCCCGCGATGGTCGCGAACACCCCCATCCACGCGGAGGGGACGGGCTATCCGACGCAGAAGCCGCTCAAGCTGCTCGACCGCATCCTGCGCGCCTCGTCGCGACCCGGCTCGCTGGTGCTGGATCCGTTCTTCGGCTCGGGTACGACGCTCGCTGCCGCGTCGGCGTGCGAGCGCTCCGCGATCGGCCTCGACATCGGCGCGCTCGCGGTGAAGATCGCGAGCGACCGGCTGCGAGCGATGGGGGTCAAGCTCGAGGAACCCGTAGTAGTCGGGCAGACCGCAGCGAGCGCGACGGATCGCAATCGGACGCCGGAGTGATGGAAGCCCGGCGTACTGGCCATCATTCACCATGCACCGTCGCGCAGCCGCGCTCATCCTCACCGCCGTCGCGTTCCTCCTTCCCGGCTGCGGTGACCGGACCGGCTTCGTCTTCCCCGGGAGCACGGACGTCGCGAGCGAGGCACAGTCGCTTCGGTCTCGGCACGACGCGGCGGACGTCGAGGACGCCGAGGGGGTCGACGACGCGGATCTCGACGACGGTGGGTCGGCGAGCGGTGGTGGTGACCAGGGCGAAGGTGGAGGGTCGGGAGGTTCCGCCCAGGGTCCGTGCCCGCCTCAGTACCCGCAGTACGTCACCATCGACGGGATCATGCTCTGCTGCGAAGGTTCGGGGCCGCTGTTCAACGGGCCTGGCGGCAGCTGTCTGACGCCCTAGCAGCGGTCGGCGGACGAGCGGGCTCGGTCACCGTCCGTAGATGATGATGTTGTGCACGCGCAGCGTACCCGCACCCGCGTTCTCGTAGGCGTGCGCGACGTCCGCGAGGAAGCTCAGCGAGTCCCCTTCTGCCAGCTCGTACACGGCGTCGCCCACCCGAACACGCAGCGCCCCCTCGAGGACGACGAGCTGCTCGCGCGTGCCGAGCGCGTGCGCATCGGACGCGTGCACGGCGCCTGGCGCGAGCGTGAGCTCGTAGAGCTCGACGAGCGGCGACGCCCCCGAGGGCGCGAGCGGTCGGCTCATGAACTTGCCGTCGACCGAGCGGAGGACCTGCGTCGCGCTCTTGCGGAGCACCGACGCCGTACTCGCGGGCTCTCCGATGAGGTCGGCGAAGGGGAGCCCGAGGCCGACGGCGATCTTCCAAAGGATGCCGACCGTGGGGTTCGTCTTCCGCGTCTCGATCTGCGACAGACCGGCGCGGCTCACGCCGGACGCGCGCGCGAGGTCGTCGAGCGACATGCCACGCGCCTTGCGACGACGACGGAGGTTCTCCGCGACGCGACGGCTCATCTCGTCGGCGCCCGAGATCTCCGCGCCCTCGGCGCAGGCGATGGCGGGGACGTCGTCGCTCACGGGAGCTGACACTTCGGCACGGGGGGAGTTCGCGTTCTTTCGCGGTCGCAAGCGGCCCTCACTGGGCCTCGAACGTGCGCCGATTCACGGTGCTGCGCAAGGGGCAACGGTGCTCTCGGCGAAGGCGGGGCCGGACCCCGTGCGCGCGAGCGGCGCGGAGACCAGCCACGCGTCGAGCGCCGCGATGGCTCGGTCGGCGAGGGCGACGTAGCGGTCGCGCTTCTTCATCTTGCGCGTCTCGTGCGGCGGCAGGCACGCCCAGGTGATGTTCGAGGGCTGGTAGCTCGGGCTCTTGCGCGCCAGGTGCGTGCGGATGCCGCCGAGCGCGGTGTTCTCGGGTGGCGGCGTGAGCGCGAGGCCGTGCAGTGACTGGGCGAGCATCACCGCGCAGAGGAACCCTCCGGCCGCGCTCTCGACGTAGCCTTCGACACCGGAGATCTGGCCGGCAAGGAAGACGTTCGGGCGCGCGCGGAGCTGCATCCGCTCGTCGAGGGTCTCCGGCGCGTTCACGAACGTATTGCGGTGGACGCTGCCGAAGCGCTGGATCTCGCACTCCTCGAGGCCTGGAATCATGCGGAACACGCGCGTCTGCTCCGGGTACGTCATCCTCGTCTGGAAGCCGACCAGATTGTAGGCGGTCGCGGCTTCGTCTTCCTGGCGGAGCTGCACGACGGCGAACGGACGGCGACCGGTCGTCGGGTCGGTGAGGCCGACGGGCTTCATCGGACCGAAGGCGAGCGTCATCTCACCGCGCGCCGCCATCACCTCGATGGGCAAGCACCCTTCGAAGTAACGGACCTCCTCGAACGAGCGCGGCACGACCTTCTCGGCGGCCACGACAGCCTGCACGAACGCGCGATACCCTGCCTCGTCGAACGGACAGTTGATGTACGCCTCGTCGCCGAGCGCCGTCGCGTCGCGCTCCCCCTCGTCCGCGATCTCGCTCCCCTTCCCCCATCGCGACTGACGGAACACGCGCGCTTCGTCGATCGAGTCGGTGGCGACGATCGGCGCGATGGCATCGTAGTACGCGAGGTGCGCCGTGCCGACGACGCGGGCGAGGTCGGCCGCGAGCTCGTCGCCGGTGAGCGGCCCCGTGGCGAGGATCACCGGGTGGTCTGCCGTCGCCTCGGGGATACTGAGGACGACGCGCGGCTCGAGGCGGATGCGAGGGTGCTGGCGGAGCTTCTCGCTCACCAGCCGCCCGAACGCCTCGCGATCGACCGCGAGCGCGCCGCCGGCGGGGACCTTGGTGGCGTCCGCGCACGCGATGACGAGCGAGCCCGCGCGACGAAGCTCCTCCTTCAGCAACCCGACCGCGTTCACCAGCGCGGCGCCGCGCATCGAGTTCGAGCAGACGAGCTCGCAGAGATTGTCGGTCGTCTGCGCAGGCGTGCGGCGGTGCGGCTTCTGCTCGAGCAGCGTCACGTTGACCCCGCGCTCGGCGAGCTGCCACGCGGCCTCGCACCCGGCGAGACCTGCGCCGACGATGGTCGCTCGAGCGGGGATCGTTGGAATCATCGCCAGGGTGATACCAGTTCGCTCGCTGTCACGCGTCGCGGATCGCTAGCGATCGAGCGGTACGACGAGCTGGGGCCGAGGATGCGTCGCCGCGCGGCGTGGATCGTTGTCGGCGAGCAGCGCCACAGCCGTGCCGACGGCGGTGAACTCCACGAGCGGGGCGCTCTGGCGGTCGCCGTACGTCTGCTCCCCTACCGTCATGCCGACGATGCCGACCGGCTCGTCGGGACAGCCCTTCGGCAGCTCGTGGAACACGTCCTGCTGCAGCCGGTCCATCGCGCTCTCGCGCGCGTCGAAGAACGCCTGCGTGAAGCTCGTGATCTCCGCATCTTGACCGCGGTACTTGCGGAGCTCGCGCGGATCGAGGCCGTACACGCACGACGCCATCGCGAGCGTGACGGGCCGGTAGCCCGCGCGGAGCAACGCGACGAAGTCCGGCCCCGTGAGATCGCTCGTGAACGGCGCCCCGGTCGCCAGGCGAAGGCTCGGTGCGCCGCGCATCGTGGCGGGCGCTCGGTCGTGGTCGAAGCCGATGGCCGTCCCGGCGGCGACGAACTTCACGACCTGCCTCCCGCCGCGCCAGAGGTGATGCTCGAGCTCGAGCCGGACGTCGACGACCCCTTCGGCGCCGACGCGTCGCGCCTGCTCTCGCATGCGGCCCATCGCGAGCCCGCGCGCGAGGCGCATCGCGTCGCTCAGCGGACGCACCTCGCTCGTCGCGACCTCCCAGTCGTACTGCGTGCCCGCCTCGTAGAGGCTCGAGCCGATGACGATCCCGTGCGGAAAGAACCCGACGCGCGCGAGCGTGAGGAACTCCGTGACCGAGAGCTCCGAGAGAGCGCACGCCGGGCGCTGGCTCACTAGGGCACCTCCGTCGCCACGAGTGAATCGTTCGCGGACAGAACGAGCGAAGGACGCGCGACGCCGGCGCTGCCTTGACTGCCTGGCATCGGCACGACGGCGGTACCGACGACGAACAGCTCGACGACCTCGCCCGACTGGAGCGCGGCGTTGCCCACGTTGTACGGGTTCTGGCGCCACGAGTGCTGACGCTCCGCGACGGTGACGCCGACGATGCCGGTCGCAGCGAGCGCCTCTGCCTCGTCCTGCAGGCGCTCGATGGCCAGCTCTCGCGCATCGTAGAGCGCGTGGGTGTACGCGGTGAGCTCGCAGCTCGTCGACCTCGCCGCCTTAAGCAAGCCTGGCGGGACGTAATACACGCAGTTGCCCATCACGAAGCCGACGGGGCGGTATCCGCAGCGGATCAGCGTCCAGAAGTCCTGGCCAGACAGGTCGGACTGGAACGGCTTCCCGCGCGCGTTGCGGTAGTGCTCCCCGTCGCGGTGCCGCACGGCCGTGCCGATGGCGACGAACTCCGCGACGTTCGTGCCGTACGCGTAGGCGACCTGCTGGCGAGGCCGAGCCCACGGGGCGAGCGGCTCCGGCGACCACGCCATCTGCTTGCACCACGAGCTCCACTGGGCCGCCGCGAGCTTTGCCCAGCTCTGCCAGTTCGCCCCGAGGTTCAGCGAGCGCGCGGGAAAGCCCGTGCGGCGACCCCAGTCCTGCCATTCGCGGTAGAGCGACCACTGCACGCGCAGCGGGTTCGTCGCGAGGCTCACCGTGAGCCGCATCCCGACGATGCCGTCCGCGCCGAGCGCCTCGGCCTCCGCTTCCATCCGGTTCATCGCGAGCTCACGCGCGTGATAGAGCGCGCGCGTCATCTCGGTCAGCTCGCAGCCCGTCGAGCTCGACGGGAGCTGCGGCGCGATCTGGTAAATCGAGCTCCCCATCACGAGCCCGAGCGGGTCGAACCCGGCCTCCTTCACGAGCAAGAACTCGTTCACGGAGAGGTCGCTCGTGAAGAGCTTCTTCGTCCGCATGTCCGCGAGGCGCTCTCGCGCGTGCGTCGGAAGATCGGGCACGTTCGTGGGCGCGCTCACTAGTCGCCTCCGACGGCGTCTTCGTCCGCCTGGAGCGCGAGCTCCTCGGCTTCCTCTGCCGCGCGCACCACCTCGTCGGCGTCGTCCTCGTCCTTCCCGAGCTCGGTGTCTTGCGCGCGGTGCCCTCGCCCGACCGACATCATCGAGAGGATGAGCGGCGGGACGTCCATCGGAGGTCGCGCTGCGGCGCTGAGTCGACGGATCCCGGTACCGAACCAGCTCACGTCGACGTCGAGATCGTCGCGCGCGCATTTCGCGAAGCCGCACGGGACCTCCTTCACCTTCACGGTGAGATCGCTGCCGACGACGAACTCCGCGCGCATGTCCGCCGCCTGAGCGAGCATCCTCGTCGCCGCAATCTCACGCGCCTGCTCGACGACGTTGCGCGCCTGCTCGAGCTCGCCGTGGCCGCCCGTCCCCGACGTGACGTGCCAGCCGTGGAACCTGCAGAACTCGAAGAGGAAGCCGCATGGCTCCCAGCCCTCCATCACGAGCGCCCACAAGTCCTGGCCGGAGAGGTCGGTCACGATGGGCTCGCCCGGCGGGTGCACGAGGAACGGCGCGCGTACTGCCGTCCCGACGACGGTGAACTCGATCACCTCGCCTCCGTCGTCGCCCCCCTTCCCGCGCTGCCCCATCGTGATCATGCGCTCGCGGATGTGCGCGCCGACCACGGCGTCCGCCCCGACGAGCTTCGCCTCCTCGGCGAGCCGCGTCAGCGCCCAGCGACGCGCGTTGCGGTGCCCGTCGCTGATGACCGTCAGCTCGGCGGTCTTCCCCTTGTAATCGGGGATCTGGCCGATGTGGCAGATGCTCGTCCCCATCACCTGCGCGATCGGGTCGCACCCCGCGTCCTTCGCGAGGAGGAACTCGTTGACCGAGAGATCGCTCGTGAACAGCCGTCTGCCCGGCCCCGCCTCCTCGGCGAGGCGCTCCACGGCGCGGAGCGGGATTCCTCCGCGCGACACGCGCTGCAGGCTCGCCTTCATGTCGAGCGGACGCCGCGCGCTCGCCATCAGTCCCCCACCGTCAGCACCAGGCTCGGACGCGGAATCTGGTGATCGGCGCGCATCGCGATCACCGCCGTCCCGACGGCGCTGAACTCGAGCACGCTCGGGCCCCACGTGTGGTTCGTCTCGTCGACCAGGACGCCGACGATCCCCTCGGCCTTGAGCGCCTCCGCCTCGAACTGCATGCGCTCCATCGCGAGCTCTCGCGCGTCGTAGAGCGCCTGGGTCGCATGCGTCAGCTCGCCGTTCACGGCCTGCTGCGCGGGCGGCGGTCCGACGTAATACACGCAGTTTCCCATCACGAAGCCGAGCGGCCGGTAGCCCGCGTTGAGCAGCGTCCAGAAGTCCTGCCCCGAGAGGTCGCTCGTGAACGGCTTGCCGTCGCCAGTGCGGAACGTGCCCGGCGCGCCGACGTGTTTGACCGCCGTCCCGATGGCGAGAAACTCGATGACGTTCGTCCCCCACGCGTGGACGTTGAACGTGAGCCGGACCGCGACGATGCCGTCCGCACCGAGCGCTTCGGCCTCGGCCTCCATCCGCTCCATCGCGAGCTCGCGCGCCTGGTAGAGCGCCTGGGTGAGCGGCGTGAGCTCGGTGGGGCCGGCGTGCTGAAAGGGCTGGAGGGCGATGTGATAGATGCTGCTCCCCATCACGAGGCCGAGCGGCTGGAACCCCACCTCCTTCACGAGGAGGAACTCGTTCACCGAGAGGTCGCTCGTGAAGAACTGATGCTTTCGCATCTGCTCGAGCCGCTCTCGCGCGTGCTGCGGCAGATCCTGGGCCTCCTGACGGTGGTGGGTCGGAGGCGAGCCTGTTCCGCTCTGCATCCGAGGACCGTATCAGTCGCGCCGGCCCGTGGTGGCCGCCAATCGGTCAGCGCTGCGCGAAGAACGACGAGAGCGCCGCGGTCGCGCGCGCGTTCTCGTTCGCGTGCGCCGCGAGCGCCGCCGTCACCATCTCGACCCAGCGGTCGAGCGGGTGCGTCGCGGTCTTCAGCGCGATGCCTCGCACCATCCGCTTGTGCTGCGCGAGGACGGCGTGGCCCTCACGCCGCGCGAGGAAGACGTCGGGGGCGAGATCCAGATGGATCGCGGTGACCTCCTGACCCGTGCGCTCGATCCGCGTGCGATCCGCGACCGCGATCTCCAGCGTGTGCGCCAGGCGGTGGAGGAACGCCGTCGCGTTCGACAGGTCGAGCCGCATCCCGGCCGCGATCTGCGCCGCGTCGACCGCGACCTGCATCGCCGCGCCGCAGTACTTGCACGCGAACGTGCGCCCCTCGGGGCCCGGCGCCATCGGCGCTCCGCAGCGCTCACAGGTGACGATCTCGCTCTCCACGCGTCGAGAGTAGGCGATTCGCCCGGTGTCGTCACGGACAGCGCTTGCCCACCTTCGATGCCGCCTTGCGCTCGTCCTGGAGGAGACGGGCGCAGGTGGCCTCGGGCATGCCCGTGAACTTGCCGCAGTCGGCGTTGCTGATCACCTTGCAGCACCGGGCCGCGCTGTCGCACGTCATGGTCGCGCCCCACCTCTGCGTCGTGCGGCGATCGGGCGTGTGAGGCGCGTTCGCCAGAGCGAAGACGAACGCGATCGCGCTCAGGAGCGTGGCGAGCGCGACCGCCCGGATCGTGCGCGACGTGCCCGCGGAGAGGAGGCCGGGGCTCGAGAGCCACGGCGCAGCCCCGATCCATCCGCTCGTGCCCAGGGGACCGACGATCGCCACGTTCTGTCGGTTCTTCGGGTCGATGCGCAGGTCGAGCGCCGCTCCCGGGCACGCCTCGCAGATGCGCGGGATGAGCGGCGAGACGGACACCTCGTACGGCGCTTCACCGGGGATCTCGACGTCGAGCAGGAGCTTGCGCACCTCGAAGCGTTGAAGGCCCTGCGCGCTCTCGGTCGACCACTGCGACGCCTTGAGAATGAGCCCTCGCGCCGAGACCCCGCGCGCGATCAACGCGTCACGACCGCCCGCCGTTCCCGCGGCTCTCCCCACGAGCCACACGGCGAAGAAGACGAGGGCGAAGACCCCGATCGCGACGATGAACGGCATGTCCGGCCGCGAGCCTATCCGATCGGCGCCGGCGCCGTCAGAGCCGCCACCGTCAGCGCCGACGGCTCTACGTCAGGCCTTGCCCATACCGTCCGGCGCGGTGCCCGCGACCCGCTCGACCGCGAGGACCCCCTGCACCTTCTGCAGCGCGCGCATCACGCCCTTCAGCTGCGTCAGGTCGGCGCACACGAAGGTGAACACGTTGACCGCGCGACCGTCGTCGCCCGCGCGACAGTTCGCTTCGCTGATGTTGATGCCCTGGCCGCTGAATGTATGGCCGACGGTCGCGAGGATGCCCGGGCGGTTCGCCGTCACGACCCGCAGCTGCACCGAGCGGTTGATCTTCGCCTTCGAATCCCAGCTGATCTCGACGCGGCGCTCGGGGTCCGTGTCGAACGCCTTGGTACATCCGCGTCGGTGGATCGTGAGACCACGCCCGCGCGTGATGAACCCGAGGATGTCGTCCCCCGGCAGCGGATTACAGCACTTGGCGTAGCGGACGAGGACGTCGTCGATGCCGTTGAGCTTGATGGTGTCGTCGTCGCGCTTCAGCACCTTGCGGACGAGCCCGGCCACCCGCGACTCGCGGAGCGTCTCGGGCGCCTTGCTCTCTCGACCGGCCTCGTCCGGCGGCGCGACGACCGCGAGCACGTCCTCCGCGTGGATCTTGCCGTAGCCGATGCTGATGAGCAGCTCTTCCTGCGACTGGATCTTCAGCGCCTCGAAGACGCGGCGGAGCTCCTGCTCGTTCTTCCAGAGCTTGCCGAGCGACACTCCTGCACGGTGGAACTCGCGTTCGAGCAGCTCCTTGCCGAGGCGGAGCGACTTCTCGCGCTGCTCCTCGCGGAAGAAGTTCCGGATCTTCGACCGCGCGCGCGACGTCCCGACGAAGTCGAGCCAGTCCTTGCTCGGCTGCTGGTTCGCGGACGTCACGACCTCGACGACGTCGCCGTTCCTCAGCTTGTAGCGCAGCGGCTCGAGCTTGCCGTTGATGCGCGCGCCGGTGATGTGCTCGCCGAGCTGCGAGTGAATCGCGAACGCGAAGTCGACCGGGGTGGCGCCGCGCGGAAAGACGCGCACGTCCCCCTTCGGCGTGAACACGTAGACCTCGTCCTGGAAGAGGTCGACCTTCACGCTCTCGAGGAACTCCGCGGGGTCCTTCACCTCGCGCTGCCACTCGACGAGCTGCCGCAGCCAGCCGAACTTCTCGGCGTCCTTGTCGTCGATGCCGCCCCCCTGCCGGTCCTTGTACTTCCAGTGCGCGGCGATGCCGCGCTCGGCGACACGGTGCATCTCGTGCGTGCGAATCTGGATCTCGATCCGCTCGCGCCCCGGACCGATGACGGTCGTGTGGAGCGACTGGTACATGTTCGGCTTCGGCAGCGCGATGTAGTCCTTGAAGCGGCCGGGGACGGGGGTCCACTTGGAGTGGATGACGCCGAGCGTCGCGTAGCAGTCGCTCACGCTCTCGACGAGGACGCGGAAGGCGATCTTGTCGTGGATCTGGTCGACCGTGCACTCCTGCGCCTTCATCTTGCGCCAGATCGAATAGAGGTGCTTGGCGCGCCCCGACGCGTCGCACGCGAACCCCTGCTCCGCGAGCCGCGACGAGAGCGTCTTGCAGACCTCGGCCGTGTACTTGTCGCGCTCCCGCTTGCTCTTCGTGACGGACGCCTGGAGCTCCGCGTAGGCGGCGGGCTCGAGGTGCTTGAACGCCAGGTCTTCGAGCTCGCACTTGAAGCCGGCCATGCCGAGCCGGTTGGCGAGCGGCGCGTAGATCTCGATGGTCTCGCGCGAGATGCGCTCCTGCGCCTCGTGGCTCATGTGCTCGAGGGTCCGCATGTTGTCGACGCGGTCGCACAGCTTCACGAGCAGCACGCGGATGTCGCGCGCCATCGCGACGACCATCTTGCGGAAGTTCTCCGCCTGCCGGTCTTCCTTCGAGGTGAAGTTGATCTTGGAGAGCTTGGTGACCCCGTCGACGAGGCTCGCGATCTCGGACCCGAAGTGCTTCTCGAGGTCCTTGGACGACGCGAGGGTGTCCTCCACGACGTCGTGAAGGAGGCCTGCGCACACGCTCGCGGTATCGAGCCGGAGCTCGGTGATGATGCCGGCGACGCTGACGGGGTGGGTGATGTACGGGTCCCCCGACTTCCGCATCTGCCCTTCGTGCATCTTGAAGCTGTAGTCGAAGGCTCGCTTGATCAGCTCGGCGTCCGCCGACGGCTGGTAGGCCCTGACTCGCTCGATGATTTCAGCTACTTGGAGCATGTCCTCACTGACGGGGCGTGAAGACACGTCCGGAGCTTCAAACTAACACCGGCTGACCTTTCCCGCAATTCGGCCCCGGCGCCGCCGAGCGCTCGATTCTCGCGCGTCTCGCACAGAGAAGGCTTGCCCGACACCGCGGCTCATCGGCGCTGGTTCGGCCAAGAGGACGCCAGCGAGTCCCGGGAGGAGCGCTGCAAGAGGCTTGGATGCATCGAGCCTCTCGCAGAGACGCGCTGCAAGAGGGTCGGATGCGTCGAGCCTCTCGCAGAGACGCCCTGCAAGAGGTCCGGATGCGTCGTGCCTCTCGCAGGGACGCGCTGCAAGAGGTCCGGATGCGTCGAGCCTCTCGCAGCGACGCTCTGCAAGAGGTCCGGATGCGTCGAGCCTCTCGCAGCGACGCCCTGCAAGAGGGTCGGATGCGTCGTGCCTCTCGCAGAGACGCGCTGCAAGAGGTCCGGATGCGTCGAGCCTCTCGCAGCGACGCTCTGCAAGAGGTCCGGATGCGTCGAGCCTCTCGCAGCGACGCTCTGCAAGAGGGTCGGATGCGTCGAGCCTCTCGCAGAGACGCCCTGCAAGAGGGTCGGATGCGTCGAGCCTCTCGCAGAGACGCGCTGCAAGAGGGTCGGATGCGTCGAGCCTCTCGCAGAGACGCGCTGCAAGAGGGTCGGGTCCGTCGAACCTCTTGCAGAGACGCTGTGCATGAGGTTCGGACGTTTCTCGGAAGTACGCCCGGAGCGAGCGCGCGAGGCCGCGAACGGCTAACGTCCGGCCCTTGCCACCCTCCGCACCCCGCTCACGCCGCGCCTCCGTCTACGTCCACTTCCCGTGGTGCCTCGCGAAGTGCCCGTACTGCGACTTCGTCTCCTACGCAGCGCCGCGGGACGCGATCGATCACGTCGGCTACGCCGACGCCGTCATCCGTGAGCTAGCGCTTCGGGCTCGGGAGCTGGAGCTTTCGAGCCCGGACTCGCCGCGGCGCTTCGGAAGCGTCTTCTTCGGCGGAGGGACCCCGAGCCTCTGGGACCCGCGAGAGCTCGGGCGAGTGCTGGCGGCCATCCGCGCGACGGTGCACTGCGAGCCCGACGTGGAGATCACGGTGGAGTGCAACCCGACCTCGCTCGACGCAGAGAAGGCGCGCGCGCTGCTCGACGCGGGGGTGAACCGCCTCTCCATCGGCACGCAATCGCTCCGGGAGGACCAGCTGAAGTATCTCGGGCGCCTTCACGACCCGAACGGCGCCCGCGCCGCGATCGAGGCGGCGCTCACGTCCGGGATGCCACGCGTCACGACCGACCTCATCTTCGGCCTCCCGGACCAGACGCCCGAGGATGCGTGCGAGCAGGCGAGCGCGCTCGCGGATCTCGGGCTCGCGCACCTGTCCTGCTACCAGCTCACCATCGAGCCTGGCACCCAGTTCGGCGAGCTCGCCAAGCGCGGTCGGCTGCCGCGGGCGGACGACGGCGTCGTCGCCGAGGCGTTCCTCGCCATCGATCAGACGCTCACCGCGCGCGGCTTCGGCCACTACGAGATCTCGAACTACGCCAGGCCCGGAGAGGAAGCTCGCCACAACCTCGGCTACTGGCGCGGCGAGGAGTACCTGGGGCTCGGATGCGCGGCGTTCGGTTTCATGCTCGAAGGCGCGGCGTCCGCGAGCGGCGTCCGCACCCGGAACGCGGTCGACCCGAAGAAGTACGTCGCCGCGACCGCCGCTGCGAGCCTCCTCGACGAGAGCACGAGCCGAGAGCCGCTCGACGCCGAGGCGTTGCTCCGCGAACGGATCATGCTTGGTCTGCGACTCGCCAACGGCTTCGACCTCGGCTCGGCCGGCGCAGCCCTCGGGCTCGACGCGTGGACGGACGAGCGCACCCGCGAGGTCGCAAAGCTGTCCGCGCGGGGGCGGTTGGTGCGCGAGGACACGGTCTTGAGGCTCCCGCCCGCCGCGTGGATCTGGGCCGACGACACGGCGGCGCGACTCTTCTAGCGCGCCGATCCGATAGAATCGAAGCACGCTGAGCCACGCCGCACGGCGACCGTACCTACGACAGGTGCTCTTCCGGAATGGGCTGGGGCCCAGGGACGATCCCCGCGATATCCGGGTCCTCGCCGCCAGCGCCTCCAGGGCGCGGTACCTTCTCGTTCTTGCGCTGCTCGCGCTTCGCTTCCTTCTCCTTCTGCTTGTCCTGCCGGTTCCGCTCTTTCAGTCGCTTGTTGACGCTGGGGTTCGACAATTTGCACGCTCCTAGTTCAGGGGGTGGCTTCCCACGACCGACCCATCGCTAACTTCCACTTACTACGTCAGTCACCAACGTGGCGTCTCAAGATACGTCCAAGATTACGACCGCGCGGTCCGATGCGCTGGTCCCCGAGCGGGGCAATCCTGGACGGATCCTCGGTCAGCTCACTTCGACGTGAGCCACGCGCGCTTGGCCTCGTCGTAGGTCGCGTGAACGGCCCAGCCGAGCTCCTCGTCCGTGACGGCGGCGAGGCGGCGTTTCGCGAACAGGGGCCCCACGGCGGCGGCGACGAGCGCACGCGCTTCAGCGAGACGGCCGGGAAACCCCCCCTCGACGACGCGCCCTTCGCGTGAGAGATCGTCGCGCCACGACGCGAACCACCGGCGACCGAGGTCGACCGCCGTGTCCTTGAGCAGGTTCTTGCGCGCGTCCGGATCGGGCGTCGCGGTAGTCCTTACGGCTCGCTCGCTCATCGGGCCCCGCGATAGGCGTCGCGCGACATGCCGCGGTACCGGGAAGACCCACGGCTGTCTGACACGTCGCGTGCGCCCGCGGGGAGCGGCGGGAGCGGGAGAGGGGGGGGCAGTCCAACGGCCAGGACAGTGTTGGGCGTGAGCCGACGACGAATCGTCCGCTCGATGTCCGCGAGCAGGCCTCGCTCCTCCGGATCGCAGAACGAGATCGCCTCGCCGGTGGCGCCCGCTCGACCGGTGCGGCCGATGCGGTGCACGTAGCTCTCGGGGGTCGTCGGTAGCTCGTAGTTGATGACGTGCGAGATCCCGTCGACGTCGATGCCGCGCGAGGCGACGTCCGTCGCGACGAGGACGCGGCAGGAGCCATCCTTGAAGCCGTCGAGCGCGCGCTGCCGCGCGTTCTGGGACTTGTTTCCGTGGATGGCGCCGGCCTGGATGCCCGCGCGAGCGAGCTGATCCGAGAGGCGGTTCGCGCCGTGCTTCGTCCTCATGAAGACGATCGCCCGCGCGACCTGCGCGTTCGACAGGACACGCTCGAGGAGGGCGCGCTTGTCGGCCTTCGCGACGAAGACCACCGACTGCTCGACCGTGGCGGCCGTCGTCACCTGCGGCGTGACGTGGACCTGGGCGGGGTTGACGAGGAGCGCGTTGGCGAGGCCAGAGACCTCGGCCGGCATCGTCGCCGAGAAGAGCAGCGTCTCGCGCTTGGTGGGGATGACGGCGCAGATCGCGCGCACGTCGCGCACGAAGCCCATGTCGAGCATCCGGTCGGCCTCGTCGAGGACGAGGTGCGTGACCTTGTCGAGGCGAAGGACACGCTGCCGGATCAGGTCGAGCAGACGACCGGGCGTCGCGACGAGCACCTCGGGCATTGCCCTCAGCGCGGTCTCTTGGGGCCGCTGGCTGACGCCCCCGAAGATGACGGCGTGGCGAACGTCGAGGTTCTGCCCGTAGGCCTGCACGCGCTCGGCGATCTGCGCGGCGAGCTCACGCGTCGGCGTGAGGACGAGCACCTTCACGCCGTCTCTCAGGCGCGGGCCGCTCGCGAGCCGCTGCAGGAGCGGAAGGACGAAGGCGGCGGTCTTGCCGGTCCCGGTCTGGGCGCAGGCGAGGACGTCGCGGCCGGCGAGGACATGCGGGATGACGGCGATCTGCACCGGCGTCGGGACGGTGTACCCCTCCTCGAGCGTGGCGCGGACGAGGTGGGCGGTGAGACCGAGCGCCGTGAACGGAGACTCCTGGACTGCGAGATCCTGCGCCGCGAGCTCGGTCGCGTCGAGGACGCGGCGAACGACGACAGGCGCGACAGGACGCGGTGCCTCGCTGGAGGATGAATGACGGGGAGCGCTATTGACTGCCGGACCCCCACTCGAGGGAACACGACCAGAAGAACCACTGGCGCGCGGATGGCGCCGGGGACGGAAACTTTGCACGAAACTTTGGACTCTCTCGCGGCAGGATCCGCCGGGGGCGGAGCTTCAGGACTGCAGAACGGCACTCCGTGCTGCCGCGGCAACGGATGGGTGCGGCGAGACCTTGAGGCCTTGCCATCACGCTTCATCACCACCCGCCCAATGCGTGCGCTCTTGAAGGTTGCCTTGCGAGAGGTCAGCTGCCTTCTCCGTGATCGGAGAGCTGCAGAATGATGAGCCCGAAGGTGTCGTGAGTGGCGGCAAGGTAGCTGATGCCTGCGCGATAAGCAACGCCGGCAGCCTCTCTTCACATCTCCTCGCCTCTCGCTCGCGTCTTCCCGACGGACTCGGGGCCTCCGTCCGCGCGCACGTGGCGCATCAAAGACAGCGGGAAACCTGGGGGAAACCTGTGTTCACTTCTCGCGAGTTCAGCACTGGCGCGGTTCACTCGATTGTCACGCGGGTGCGAAGCGCCCGGAAAATGCCGAGGGAAACGCGAAAGGTACGACGCGTCGTGCCTTTTGTTTGGACAGCCACTATCCCTTGGGGTTACACCGGTTCCCCTGGACGAGAGCCATCTCGTTCTCTTTGGCCGATACAGTACTGATAGTCTGCTCCGGGAGCGCGGGAGCGAACCGGAGGCGACCCCGGGGTCAACGGGGTCAACAGGGGCGAACGACAGCGGGGGCTGGGGCGATGAGAGGCTGGGGCGACGAGAGCCGTCCGGGGCAACCTGGAAGCTCCGCGGTCTCCTTCGACCTCATGGATTGATGTGGCGCGCACAGAGCGTTGCGCTGTCGCGGCGTGGCGCGAGACGAACGGGTTCTGGGAACAATGCCAGGCTTTGGAGCCTGATTGATTGTGGGAGGCGTGATGGGACAATTCGATCTGGGGCACGGAGCAAAGATGGGCAAGAACGGCACGCATACGGTCAAGGAGGCGAAGGCGAAGTCGCCCGCCTCGAGTGTTGGCGCCGCTGCGGGCAAGAAAGCCCGTGCAGAGGCCACGCCTCCGGTCGCCGGGCTCACGCTTGCTCGCCGCTTCACGCAGCCAGGCCAGGACCCCCTCGACGCCGTCGTCTACGAACGGCGCTCCAGCGCGATCACGAACCCGGACGGCAGCATCGTCTTCAAGATGGAGGGGGCCGAGATCCCGCGGGGCTGGAGCCAGCTCGCGACCGACATCGTCATCTCGAAGTACTTCCGTAAGGCCGGCCTCCACGGCGACAAGGACCGCGGGGAGACGAGCGTTCGTCAGGTCGTCTACCGCATCGCGCACACCATCCGGTCGGCCGGCGAGGAGTTTGGCGGCTACTTCGCGACCCGCGCCGACGCAGACACCTTCGAGGCCGAGCTCTCCTATCTGCTCGTGAACCAGATCGGGGCGTTCAACTCACCGGTCTGGTTCAACTGCGGGCTCTGGCACGAGTACGAGATCTCCGGCGGCGGCGGGAACTGGGCGTGGAACATGGATGCCGGCACCCCCGACACGACGGGGCGCGCGAAGGCACGCGGCGCGTCCGCGTACGGCATCCCCGGCACGGACGAAGTCTACGAGACGCGCGGCGCCTACGAGCGGCCGCAGTGCTCGGCGTGCTTCATCCAGGCCGTCGGCGACGATCTCATGAGCATCTACGAGCTCGTGAAGAGCGAGGCGCGTCTCTTCAAGTACGGCTCCGGCACCGGGTCGAACTTCAGCCCGATCCGCGGGAAGCAGGAGAAGCTCTCCGGCGGCGGTACGTCGAGCGGCCTCATGAGCTTCCTCGAGGTGTTCGATCGCGCGGCGGGAGCGACGAAGAGCGGCGGGACGACGCGCCGCGCCGCGAAGATGGTCTGCCTCGACATGGACCACCCCGAGATCGCGGACTTCATCAACTGGAAGGTGAACGAGGAGCACAAGGCGCACGCGCTCATCCGCGGCGGGTACTCGAGCGACTTCAACGGCGAGGCGTACCACACCATCAGCGGGCAGAACTCGAACAACTCCATCCGCGTGACGGACGATTTCATGCGCGCCGTGCAGGCCGGTGGGACGTGGCAGACGGTCGCTCGCACCACGGGCCAGGTCTGTTCGACCTACGACGCGAAGGACCTGTGGAACCAGCTCGCGAAGGCGGCCTGGGCGTGCGCGGACCCTGGCGTGCAGTACGACAGCACGATCAACCGCTGGCACACGTGCCCGAACACGGCGCCGATCCGCGCGAGCAACCCGTGCTCGGAGTACATGTTCCTCGACGACTCCGCCTGCAACCTGGCGTCGATCAACCTCACGAAGCTGCTCCGCGACTCCGCGGACGGGACGCAGACGTTCGACGTCGACGGCTACCGTCACGCGTGCCGCGTCTTCCTGCTCGCGCAGGAGATCCTCGTCGACCTCTCGAGCTACCCGACCGCGCCGATCGCCCGCAACAGCCACGACTACCGGCCGCTCGGCCTCGGCTATGCGAACCTCGGGAGCGTCCTGATGCAGCTCGGCATCGCGTACGACAGCGATCAGGGGCGCGCGGTCGCCTCGACGCTGACCGCCATCATGTGCGGCCATGCGTACAAGACGAGCGCGGAGGTCGCGGCACACAAGGGCGCGTTCGCCGGCTTCGCCAAGAATCGCGAGCCGATGCTGCGCGTCATGAACATGCACCGCGACGCGGCGTACGAGATCGACCGCGACGCGAGCCGCCTGCCCGACGAGCCCTCGTCGACGGCCGGCCTTCTCTACCGCGCCGCGTGTCAGGACTGGGACGACGCCGTCGCGCTGGGTACGCGCCACGGCTACCGCAACTCGCAGACCACCGTGCTCGCCCCGACCGGGACGATCGGCCTGCTGATGGATTGCGACACGACCGGCATCGAGCCGGACTTCGCGCTCGTGAAGTTCAAGAAGCTCGCGGGGGGCGGGTACTTCAAGATCGTCAACCAGTCCGTTCCGCCGGCGCTCCGGCGCCTCGGATACTCCGAGCACGAGACGCAGGAGATCGTCGCCTACATCAGCGGCACGAACACGCTCCTCGCCGCGCCGGAGATCAACCGCCGCACGCTCCGCGAGAAGGGGTTCTCCGACACCGACCTCGCGAAGGTCGAGGCTGCAATCCCGTCGGTGTTCGATCTCGCGTCGGCGTTCGCGACGTGGATCCTCGGCGACGAGGCGTACGCGCGCTTCGGCGCGACGAAAGAGGTCCGCGAGCGGGGCGGCAAGTCGTTCTCGCTCCTCGAGCACCTCGGCTTCACGAAGGCGCAGGTCGATGCGGCGAGCGACGTCATCGTCGGCCGCATGACCATCGAGGGCGCTCCGCACCTGCGCGAGGAGCATGTCTCGGTGTTCGACTGCGCCAACCGCTGCGGCAAGACGGGCAAGCGCTTCCTCGCGCCGATGAGCCACATCAAGATGATGGCGGCGGCACAGCCCTTCTTGAGCGGCGCCATCTCGAAGACGGTCAACCTGCCGAACGACGCGACGGTCGAAGACGTCGCGAAGGTGTACGAGGCTGGCTGGCGGCTCGGGCTCAAGGCCGTCGCGCTCTATCGTGACGGGTGCAAGGCGTCGCAGCCGCTCTCCTCGGGCGGATCCGACGCGTCGGAAGGCAAGACGACCGACGCCGTCGCGAAGAAGAAGGACGGCGTCGCGGCGGATGCGGCGACCGGCGGCGTTCTCGCCCCGATCCCGCACACGGACACCCCGCAGGACCAGACGCAGCTCTCGCTCCAGATCAGCGACGGACAGCGCCCCTACGGTCTGCGCGTGCGCCTGCCGAAGAAGCGCCAGGGCTTCACGCAGGAGGCGCGCGTCGGCGGCCACAAGATCTTCCTTCGCACGGGCGAGTACAAGGACGGCACGCTCGGCGAGATCTTCATCGACATGCACAAGGAAGGGGCGGCCTTCCGGTCGCTCATGAACTGCTTCGCGATGAGCGTCTCGATCGGCCTCCAGTACGGTGTGCCGCTCGAGACGTACGTCGAGCAGTTCACCTTCACGCGATTCGAGCCGCAGGGGCTCGTCGAGGGGCACCCGTACGTTAAGTTCGGGACGTCCATCGTCGACTACCTGTTCCGCGTCCTCGGCGTCGAGTACCTCCACCGCTACGACCTCGCCCACGTGAAGCCCGAGGAGCCGACGTTCGAGCCAGCGACGACGCCGCACCCGTCGCAGCGTCCTGGCCCGAGCGGAGGCGACCGCCTCGGCTACACGAAGGAGGCCGTCGCCCGGAGCGCCGTCATGAGCGAAGGGCTCGAGGGTCGCATCGTGAACCACTCGGAGGCGCCCGGTCCGATGGCGTCGGCGCACTCCCAGGCGCAGCACGGCGGAAACCCCCTCGACGCGCACCTCGACGCGATGATGGGAGACGCGCCGGTGTGTGACGTCTGCGGCCACATCACGGTGCGCAACGGCGCCTGCTACAAGTGCCTCAACTGCGGCAACTCGATGGGCTGCTCCTGACGGCAAGCCCGTAGGCGCTTGCTCCAGCAGGCGCCGCGAAGCTCTCCCCGGAGGAAATTCACAGGAACGCCGGAAGGTCGGAAGGTGAAACAAGGAAAGCCTCCCGATCTTTCGATCTTCCTGTTCAATCCTCTGCGGGGCGTGGAGGGCGCCGTCGGACCCTCGCATACGGCGCCCGCGTTGTACTTGTGACGAGAGAGGACTACGATTCCGCATCCATGCCCCCCCCGCTCCCCCAAGAGCTGCAGATGTTCGATGCGTTCCGACGGCTCAAGACCGACTGGCCGCGTCGAGGCTGGAGCTGGGATTCGCGGCTCTCCTGCATCGCCTCGTCGTTCAGCTCCGACATGGAGTCCGTCGCGCGCGGGATAGCCACCTCGACCTTCCCGGCCGAGTGGGTCGCGCGCACCCTTCCGACCGCGCCGCCGAACGTTCAGGAGCTCGCGGAGCGCTGCGGCGGGCTGCGGTCCGGGCAGAGCCTCTTCAGCGGGCTCGGCGTCGGTCGCATCTTCGCGTTCGGCCTCTGGTGGCCGTGGGGCGACGGCGTCTCGATCTCGCTGCGCGTCGGGCTCTCGGGCCTCGACGACAACCACGAGATGATGAACCGCTTCCGCGACGTGTTCGGCATCTCGATGTGACTGTCGGTCAGGTGGTCGCCGGCGAGGTGACGGCCCGGCGCGCCAGGTGCCGCTTCCATGCGTGGCGAGTGAGGTAGGCCACGATCGCGATGTTGCCTGCGAGCACGACGACGCGCCCCACGTGGACGTGGTGGGCGAGCGCGGCGATCTCGAACGGAACGAGCGCGGACATCGCGACCACGACGAGCCACTCGCCCCAGGAGTGACCGCGGGAGAGCGCGTACCACTCGAACCCTGTCGTCACCCCGTCGAGGAAGAGCGCTCCCGTGGCGACGGTGAGGTGCCGACGCTCGGTGACCGACACGATGGCGTTCGCGGCGTAGACCGACCACGCCGCGGTCACGTGCTCGCGAAGGCTCGTCGCGAACCCGTGCAGGTGCACCGACGAGCCTGTCACGAGCATCACGGCGAACACACACGCGACGCCGAGGACGAAGAGGGCCTTGATGGCCTTCTCGAGGATGATGAGGCGGAGCGTCAGCTCGCGGCGTTCGGGCGACAGAATCGGGTCGGGCACGGCGCCAGGCTATCGCGTCTCGGACGGCGTCGCGCCGGGGACGGCAACCTCAGGCGACGCGCAGGGCAACGTGGCGCCGGCGCGTCCGGTCGCGGTGACGTACATGCGCACGTAGGTGCCGTGGGCGAACACCGAGGCGACCTCCAGCTTGTCGAGGCTGGCGCGGAAGCATGCGTCCTTGTTCCCGAACGTCAGGTCCTCCTCCAGCGCCGCGCGCACCTTCTTCAGCCGGTCGCCCAGGTCGAGGCGCAGCGCCGCGCGCGCGCTGTCGCGGATCGCCGCCGCGCCGGTCGCCGCCTTGAGCGACAGCAGGAAGCTCTTCGTCTCGATGGTCGGCTCGAGGTCCGGAATCGACAGCTCGTTGTCGGACACCGTGACGTGGCCCGAGAAGAAGATGTCTCCGTCGAGGTCGGCGTCGATTCCCAGCGCGTGGATCGGGCCCGTCAGGTGGAGCTTCAGCACGACCAGCCCCTGCGACTCGTAGAGCTCGGGGCGCTCGAGGACGAGACCGGGATACTCCTTCGAGAAGGCCAGCTTGCCGTCGGTGAACACCGCGCTCATCGCGTGCGCCAGCTCGGCGTAGCTCGCCGCCACCGGGATCGAGAGCGTGAACGGGCCCGACGGGAGCGCCGCCACGTTCGCGAGCATCGGCAGCGGAGGCACGGGATCTTCGACGCCGCAGGGGAACGTCACGGAGGGCGACACGACGAACGCCAGATCCTTGTCGAGGCCGTCGGCGATCACGGTCGGCCCCGCCTCGACCTCGAGCACCTTCACGCGCGCGCACCCGTCGGCGTCCCCGACGGGGAACTTCGCCGGCCGCGCGACGCGCGCGTACGCCTCTCCGAGCAGCGGCTTCACGTCGTACGAGAAGTGCTCGAGCTGCTCACGCACGCTCTTCGCCAGCGCCTCGAACACGCCGCCGACGACGTTCGCCATCTCGAGGCGCCGGTCGTTCGACGACACCTTCGCGTCGACCGACTGCAGCTTCACGGCGTAGTCGCGGTTCATCACGGGCTCGGCCGCGATCTCGAGGTCGAACGGCAGCTCGACGCTCCGGAGCGGCAGCGACACGCGGGCGTCGACGTGAACGCCGAGCACGATGCGCCCCTGCGCGAACCTGAGCGTCACCGGTCGTCGCGTCCACGCGTAGTGGTGCGGTCCACCGAGGAACGCGAACTCCCCTTCCCCCGTCTGCGGCACCGCGTCGTCGAGCGCCTTCTGGAGCCCGTCGTGCGTGACCGACACGTGGACGACGAGCCGCGACGGCGCGGGATCTGCGGCGGGCGGGCCGGGAATCTCCGAGGGCCGCGGCGGATAGACCGCGCCGAACCGGGAGCAGCCCGTGAGCATCGACAGGGAGAGCACTGCGACTGCGGAGAAGTGTTGGCGCACGATGGGAAGCTTCATAGTCGGACGTCCCCCCAAACGCCTACCGCGTCCGTCCTCATCCCGTGAGTGGAGCGCAGTCACCCTCACGGGCTTCAGGCGCCTGCGCTCGGACGATGCTTCGCGCGGAACACGCTGTGGGGGTCGCTGCTCGCCACTGAATAGCTTCGCGGGCGGTCGCTTGATAGGGTGCGGCTCGACGCATCCCGCGTGGCGTGGAGATCTCCGATGACTCGCTTGCCGATCCGCATCCTCTTCGCGCTGCTCACGACGGCGTCCGTCGCGGTTCTCTCGGAGGGATGCTCAGCCTGCAAGAAGGACCCGCCGCCCGCGCCGGTCGACCTCACGCCCACGCCGCCCGTGCAAGACGCGGGCGTCGTGCAGCTCGTGCCGCTCGACGACGCTGGGGACGCTGCTCCCGAGACAGGGCCGGCCAAGCCGAAGGGGAACTGGACGCCGACCAACCCGAACGCCGCGCGCATCCGTCAGTGCTGCAACGCCATCCGTCACGAGGCAGCCAAGCTCGGAGCGGCCCCCGAGGCCGTGATGATGGTCGGCGTCGCCGCCCAGTGCGACATGGTCGCCGCGCAGGTCGCCGGCGGTACGGGCGCGTCGGCCCCCGAGTTCGCTCAGGTCCGGACGATGCTGAAGGGGCACGTCATCCCGGCCGCTTGCGCAGGGATGTAGCCGTCTCAGCGCTCTTGGCGCGCGAAGTGGTCGAAGCCGCTGGTCGCATGGCTCGCCAGCGGCGTCAGCGCTCCGCGGGCGTCGCGTAGCCACACGCCGTCGCCCGTCACCACCTCGCCGATGCGCGTGAAGCCGGGCATCGCCGCGCTCGCGGTCGCGAGCAGCGCGTAGTCCTCCCCTCCGGCCAGCACGAGGGTCTTCACGTCCTCGCCGAGCGACGACGCAGCCCGGTGCAGAGCTTCCCCGGCGTGCTCGAGGAGCGCGCCTTCGTCGAGCACGAGCGACACCTGGCTCGCGGTCGCCAGGTGAGCGGCGTCCTGCGCGAGCCCGTCCGACACATCGATGGCGGCGTGCGCGTGCTCTGCCACGACCCGGCCGCCCGCGGCGCGTATCCGCGGCCTGCGGAACGCGGCCAGCCCGGCGTCGAGCTCGGGCCCGTGTCGCTGCTTCGTCGACGCGTGAAGGCCGACGGCGGCCAGCCCGATCTCGCCCAGTAGCCACACTCCGTCGCCCGGTCTCGCGCCCGCACGCCGCACCGCGCGCACCGCCGAGCCCATGAGGGTCGTCGTCACCGACAGCTCCCCCGCGCGCGACAGGTTCCCTCCCACCACGGGGCACACGACCTCGCGCGCCGCCTCCGCCTGCCCTCGCGTCAGCGCGTCGAGCGCTGCGTCCGCGAGCTCACCCGGGAGAGCCAGCGCGGAGAGCGCACACCACGGGACGGCGCCCATCGCGAACAGGTCGCTCGCGGCCGCGACGAACGAACGCCAGCCGATGTCCTCGAGCGACATCCACTCGCGGCGGAAGTGCTGCCCCTCGACCTGCGCGTCGACCGTCCACACGAGCTCGCGGTCCGCGGGCGGCCGCAGGATCGCGGCGTCGTCGCCGATGCCCAGAGTGACGCCGGAGCCGTCGCGCGCGTCTCGCTCGAAGAGGCGCGCGAGCCGCTCGATCCTCGCAAACTCCCCCTCGTGGTCGGTCATGCGTCAGCCGAACCGCGCGGCCGACACGACGACGCCCATCACCTCGTCGCGGAACACCACCTCGCCCACGTCGTCCTTCGCCGCGCCCGCGATCACCATGAGCGGCATCAGGTGCTCCTCGCGCGGGTGCACCTCTCGCGCGCGTGGCGCCTTCGTCCACTCGCGCAGCGCCGCGTCGCGGCTCTCGGGAGCGCGCTTCACGACGTCGTCGAGCCACGCGTCGAACTCCGCCGACTTCGCGCGCGAGCCGGGCTGACCGAAGCCGCGCATGTTGTGGTAGCTCATGCCGCTCCCGAGGATGAGCACCCCCTCGTCGCGCAGCGGCGCGAGCGCGCGACCGATCGCGAGGTGCGTGGCGGCATCGAGGCCAGCCCGCAGCGACAGGGCGACCGTGGGCAGATGAGCCTCGGGGAGCGCGACCTTGAGCGGGATGAAGACGCCGTGGTCGAAGCCACGCTTCGGGTCGGAGGCCGACTCGATGCCTGCGCCCGAGAGCAAGAGGCGCACGCGCTGGGCGAGCTCGGGCGACCCGGGCGCGGGCCAGGTCAGCTCGTAGGTCTCGGGCGGGAAGCCGTAATAGTCGTAGAACAGCGGCGGGGCGGGCGAAGACGTGACGGTCGGGACGCTCTCTTCCCAGTGCGCCGACACGACGAGCAACGCCTTCGGCGCGACCGCGAGCGAGCCCGGGACGCTGCGGAGCCAGGCGGCCGTGCGGTCCCACGTGTCGGGAGGACCCATCGTCCACTCCATGAAGAAGCACGGCCCGCCACCGTGAGGCAGGTAGAGGGTCGGGAGGCGCGATGCGTGAGCGGAGGCCATCGACGCATCGTAATCACCCGCCGACGGCGCGGCAGGGGGATGTCGCTACCAGCCGCGCGCTTCCCTCACTGCAGCCTTTTCGGCCGCAGCTTCGGCGGGGGTCTGCACCTTGTGCGGCGGCCTCGTCAGCGCGGCGAACGCTCCCACGCCGAGCACGAGCGTCAGGCCGATCGCGAGCACCGAGAGGACCACCGCCTTGCCGGACGCCGGTTGCCTTCGCGAGGAAGCACCGACGGTTGCGGCGGGTTCTGCGGACACGGGGGGAGTCACGCGCTGGACCTTAGCGCATCGCTGCAGCCCCGATTGCTGATAACCACCATACCGGCGCTCACCGCGCTGCCCCAGGAGCCCCCCATGTCCACGACCCCCTTTCAGTCCACGCCGTCCGCGCCCGAGCCGCTCGTCTGGGAGCGCGTCGAGAGCACCGGCAAGGCCATGGTCGCGCTCGTGTTCCGCGCTCGCGTGCCCGGCGGCTACCTCGTCGCGACGCAGTGGGGGAGCAGCCCGTTCCAGACGACCTACGTGCCGAGCGAGGGAGACTGGAACATCAAGCTGCACGTGACGGCCTAGGAGACGCAGCATGAGTCACGAGCATCTCCTCGGCTGCCTCGTCCCGCTGGTCATCCGCAGGTTCGGGCCTCCCGGCGCGTTCCTCGTCGAGGTCGACGCCGGACCCGACGCGGAGACGATCCTCTTGCCGGGCGCCGAGATCCCGGAAGCGGCCGAGGTCGACCAGACGCTCGAAGCGTTCGTGTACCTCGACTCCGAGGACCGACCCGTCGCGACGCTGCGCGAGCCCGTGCTCGTGCTCGGCGAGGTGGGCTTCCTGACCGTGACCGCGCTCGCGCCGTTCGGCGCCTTCTTCGACTGGGGGATGCCGAAGGAGCTGCTCGTGCCGCTCAAGGAGCAGACGCGCGAGCTCCGCGTGGGGGACCGGCATCCGGTCGGCGTCTACCTCGACGACACGTCGCGGCTCGCCGGGACGATGCGCATCGCGGAGCGGCTCGGCGAGCGCGGAGACTTCAAGGAGGGGGAGTGGGTGGAGGGCGAAGCGTGGCGGAACGAGCCGGAGCTCGGCGTCTTCGTCATCCTCGAGAAGCGGTTCCTCGGGCTCCTCCCTGCGTCCGAGCCTCATGCCCTGTCGCGGGGCGAGAAAGCGCAGTTCCGCGTGGCGATCGTGCTCCCCGACGGGAAGCTCGAGCTGTCGCTCCGCGGCCCGGCGCACGAAGAGCTGGCGAACGACGCGTCGAGAGTGCTCGCCGTCCTGGAGTCCGCGGTCGCGCCAAGCGTCGGTGACCGGTCGAGCCCCGAGGAGGTTCGCGTGGCCTTCGGGCTGAGCAAGAAGGCGTTCAAGCGAGCTGCCGGGCGTCTGCTGAAGATGGGGCAGGCGAACATCGATAGAGACGGATTTTTGCGGCCCGGGCGGAGGCGCTAGCCGTCACACGACGCACGTGGCGGTCGGCAGGAAATGCACGAGTGAGGGGGCGTCGCTCACGTCGCGAGACCCGACCCCCCTGGCCCCCCGCCTCGCACGCAAGGCGGGGGGGACATGAAACCCTTCGATCGTCTTCACGGCACGCTCCCTCCGCCTTGCGTGCGAGGCGGGGGGCTGGGGGGGTGGAGTCTCCGACTGGGCCGCCATGCTCGACCGGCTCTGCAGGAACGGCAGGTGCATGCGAAGGCGTTGCGCAGCGTCGCGTGTGTGCGATGCTGCGCTCGCGCTGATCGCCGCGCTCTTGTCTCGCTCCACTCACCCCGCTCCCCGGTGCCGACCCCATGATGAGGCTGACCAAGCTTCTCGCGCTCTTCTCGTTCGCCTCCGCCGCATTCGCGCTCGCAGGATGCGGACGGTCCGACCTCCTCAGCTACGACCAGGCGTTCATCGACGGCGGCACCGGCACCGACGCGCGCCCCGACACCCGCCCGCAGCACGACGCACGGCCCGATAGCCCGAGCACGAGCTGCACGACGAGCGCCAACTGCGCGTCAACCCCCGCCACGCCGTTCTGCGAGCTGCCGCAAGGGGTCTGCGTCGCCTGCCTGACGAACCCGGACACCTGCCCCGTCGGCGAGGTGTGCAGCCCGACCACCCACACCTGCCAGCCCCTCCCGGGCGGGTGCACGTCGAACGCGCAGTGCCCCGCGAGCAAGCCGATCTGCGACACGGCAGACGGAGAGTGCGTCGGCTGCCTGCTGTCGAGCGACTGCCCGTCGGGCGACATCTGCGAGAACTTCGAGTGCGTCCCGTCGTGCGGCGGCGGTCAGGCCTGCACGAACGGCCTCTCGTGCTGCGAGGGGGGCTGCATCGACACCGTCAACGACCCGGACAACTGCGGGTTCTGCAACAACGTGTGCCCGCCCGGCGAGAGCTGCCTCGGCAGCGCCTGCCAGCCTCCGACCGGCTGCGAGGGCGGCGGCTGCATCCCCGGCGACTCGTGCTGCGGCGACATCTGCGCGAACCTGCAGACGTCGAACGCGTTCTGCGGGAACTGCGAGACCGCGTGCGCCCCGGACGAGAGCTGCGTCAACGGCGTCTGCGAGGGCATCACGACCTGCGTTTGCGCGGTCGGCGAGTCGTGCTGCGGCGCCATCTGCACGAGCCTCGAGAGCGACCCGAACAACTGCGGCGGCTGCAACGTCCAGTGCGGCCCCGACACGGAGTGCGAGGGGGGCCAGTGCATCGTCATCATGATGGGCTGCAACGGCGGGCCGAGCTGCGTCGGTGACCAGAGCTGCTGCCAGGCCGGCTGCACCGACGTCGAGACCGACCCGAACAACTGCAGTCAGTGCGGCTTCGCCTGCCCGGCGGGCAACACCTGCGTGCAGGGGAACTGCACGCCTCCGGCGTCGTGCAACGGCGGCCCGCTGTGCACCGGGCTCGAGCAGTGCTGCAAGTCCGGCTGCGCCGACATCGACACCGACCCGAACAACTGCGGCGGCTGCGGCAACCCGTGCCCGCCCAAGTTCACCTGCGCGGCAGGGATGTGCACGCCGCCTGCGTCCTGCAACGGCGGGCCGGTTTGCACGGGCGTCCAGCAGTGCTGCCCCACGGGCTGCAGCAACGTCGACACCGACCCGCAGAACTGCGGTCAGTGCGGGACGATCTGCGGCCCCGGGTCGACGTGCGTCGGCGGGACCTGCCAGACGCCCCCCACCTGCAACGGCGGCCCGCTCTGCACCAACGGCGAGCAGTGCTGCGCCGCCGGCTGCACGAACACGCAGACCGACCCGAAGAACTGCAGCCAGTGCGGTCTCGCCTGCCCCGTCGGAGACACCTGCGTCGGGGGCGTGTGCACCCAGCCGACGAGCTGCAACGGCGGCCCGGCCTGCCCCGTCGGCGACACGTGCTGCCCGAGCGGTTGCCTCGACGTCACGAGCGATCCGAAGAACTGCGGAGGCTGCGGCGTCGTCTGCGGCGGCGGCGACATGTGCATCGACAGCACGTGCACCAACAGCGAGGGCGCGTTCAACCCGACGGTCAGCCCGACCTACCTCACGCCGGGCGTCCACGCGTACTCGAGCATCAACATCCCTGCCGGCGTGACGGTCTACGTAGGCGGCGCGGGCGGCACGTCGGGCACGCTGAGCCTCAGCGCGACGGGCTCGGTCGTCGTCGCCGGCATCATCGACGTCTCGGGCGGGCCGGGGACGCAGAACACCATCACGTCGCAGAACACCCAGTCCGGCGAGGCCGGCGCGGGCGGGTACACGGGCGAGCCTTACCAGTCGGCCGCGGGCTCGGCGGCGTGCAGCTTCGTCGCGGGCAACGGCGGCCAGCTCGGCGACGCGATCATGGGGACGCCCGGCTCGTGCTTCGTGGCGTCGACGACCACGTGCATCAACGAGAACGCGCAGAACGCGCTCCTCTTCACCGTCCCTGTCGCAGCCTACGGCGGCGGCGCCGGCGTCTTCACGGGCTACCGCGCGTACGGCGGCGGCGGCGGCGGACCGGCGGGCGGCGCACCGGGCGGCCTCGGCGCGGCGTACCCCGGCGAGGGAGATTGCTCGGGTGTCTCCGGCGGCGGCGGCGCGACGAGCGGCGCGGGCGGCGCAGGGCCGGGTCCGTACAAGGGCACGGCGGGCGTCATCGGACAGACGCAGTGCGCAGGCCTCAACCCCGGCGTGCCTCCGGCGTACGTCGGCGGCGGTGGCGGCGGCGGCATCGGCGCAGCGGCGGCCGCCGACCACCCCGTAACGACGACCTTCCAGACCGGCTCGGCAGGCGGCGGCGGCAGCGCCGACTACCTGAACCGACCGGTCTTCGGCGGCACGTCCGGCGGCGGCGGCGGCGGCGGGGCGCTCAAGCTCTCGGCCGGCACGACGATGAGCATCACCGGTCAGCTCCGCGCCAACGGCGGCGTGGGCGGCGACGCGGTCATCGGCATCGGCTCCGACGCGATGTGCGATCCGCAGCCAGGCGCAGCCGGCGGCGGCGGCTCGGGCGGCGTCATCTACCTCGCGTCCCCGACGCTCACGGTGGCCGCAGGCGCGGTCATCACGGCGGCGGGCGGCGCAGGCGGCGAAGGCAGCGAGTTCGCGACGGGCGGCGGCGGCGGCAAGGGGGGCGTGGGCCGCATCCGGCTGTCGGTGAGCGCGCCGAGCTGCGCGGCGCTCGCGGGCACGTTCACGCCGGGGTTGCCTGCCGGCTGCGCGGCGGGCGCCGCGACGGCGGGTGTGACGTACATCGGCGTGTTCCCGAACTGAGGGACGCCCGCTCACGGTTCCCGATTCAGGGGGAAGGTCGGGTCAGGGGGAGGGCCGCGCGCTCACGGCATCGACACGCGGAGCATGCTCACCGTGTCCGCCACCACGGTCTTGCTCACCACCTTCGTCGCGGGCGGGTTCGTGCTCGTGAGCGTCACCGTGTGCTCGCCGAGCGACACCCTCCGCTTGAACACCGGCGACGAGCCGGCAAGCTCGCCGTCGATCTCGACCTTGTCGCAACCGGGGAGGCAGATGACGGTCAGGTAGCCGCCGGGCCCGCCGCGAGGCACGGCCGCAGCCGCAGACACGGAGCCCGAGTCGGCAGCGCAGCGGAACCCCTGGCTCGGCCATCTCGCGGTCGGCCGGTCCGAGTCGCGGTTCGCGGCGCGAAGGCTCGACGGGTCCTCTCGGTTCCAGCTCCCGCCGCGCACCACCCGATTGCCGTCGCCGGACTGCGTCGACGTCCACTCCCAGACGTTCCCCGCGAGATCGTGAATGCCGCCCGGCGCGTCCCCCGACGGATTGATCCCGACCGCGCACGTGCCCGTCCGCTTCGCCATCCCCGACCAGCACGGCTGAAACTCCGGCGCCGTCGCGCCCCACGGATACACGCGCCCTTCGGACCCGCCTCTCGCCGCCCACTCCCACTCCTCCTCGCTCGGCAGCCGCTTCCCCTGCGCGTGGCAGTAGACCCCCGCCTGGCCCCAGTCGACGCAGTTCATCGGATGATTGTCGCGCCCGGACGCCGCCGTGTTGCACGCCGCCTCGGCCGCGAACGTCACGCCGTCGGTCCTCGACTCGCCGGGGTGGTCCGCCGTGCACTGGCTCGTGCCCACGCACCGCATGAACGCCGAGACCGTCACCTCGGTCACGTCGAGGCAGAAGGTCGGCACGGCCACCGTCGCCGGGTGGTCCTCCATCGTGAAGCTCCCGCCGCGAACGGACGCCATGTCCGGCGGGCAGGACGCGCCGCCGCCGCCACCCGTGACGCGGCCCGAGAGGTGCGGCAGCGCCACGGGGCAGCAGCCGTTCGCGTCGCGCTTGTCGGCCTCGCACGCCCGATTGCAGGGCGCCTGCGCCGTGGTGCGGTTCGGGAGCAGGAGGGAGAGGCCTACCGCGAGAGAGGCGGCGACAAGCGCGAAGCTTCGAACGGGCCGGGAGCGATGGACACGCGGCATGTTGCGCCGATTGTCTCACGATTCTCTCCGCGGTCACGAACTGACCTCCGACACGCTTTGCTCTGACCGCGGCACTTCGCGAAGGCGCATCCCGCGGCGTCACCCAGCAGCGTCGCTGGCACGCGCCGTGGAAGGAAGCGCTCATGCCGGCCGTCCCGCTCGCGCGCTCGACCCCGATAGTTTCACGCCGTACCCTCACGGCATGATGCCGCACGACACCTGCGCGCCCGTGGCGCAGCTGGAGGCCGAGATCCGGGAGCTGCGCGCGCGCGGCTGAACCCCGCACGGTCCGGGGTGTTCTTTTCTTGCCCTCCCCCACCCGCCTGAGGCACATCCAGCTCAAGCGGTCATGCCCCTCGACGACGACGCGCCCGACGACGCCCCCGAGCCCCCGCCGCTCACGCCCGAAGAGCGGCAGCAGCGCGGTCTCCTGATTCACACGCCGGAAGCGGAGGCGCGCTTTCGCAAGGTCGCGGGCGCGAGCCTGAAGAAGCACGGCGACCTCATGGTCGACGACGTGCTCGCGGAGATCGAGGAGGAGGCGCTCCACGACCCGAAGTTCCCGGTCGACGAGGGCGCGCTCGACGCGTTCTTCGAGCGGGTCGCGCAGCGCGTGGTGAAGCGGGTGCAGCGGCGCATCGTGAAGGAAGCCGGCGGGGTCGATCCGCACGACGACAACGCCCCCGTCGCCGCGCTGCCTGCGGCGCGCGCGTATGCCGACGGAGGCGCGGACGACACCGGGCGACGCGCGGCGGCGTACGAGGAGGTGCTCGAGCAGGCGAAGGATGCGCCTGCCTACAAGATGCTGGTGCAGCGCATCGTGCACAGGAAGAGCGCGGAGGAGATCGCCGCGATGTTCGGCATCAGCGTCGCCGCCTATTACAAGATCACGGGGCGCTTCCAGGAGCGCATGCAGCGCGCTGCGATCGCCGCGGGGATCGCCGGGCTGATGCTCGTCGGGGTCCGCGCGTATCACGACGATCAGGTCGCGCATCGCGCGCCGATCACGGTCGATGCCGGCGTCGCCTACGACCGAGCGATGGCGCTGGCGCACGACGCGAGGAAGGAGTGCGACCTCGGGGAGTGGAAGCAGTGCTCCGAGCTGCTCGACAGCGCGGCCATCGTCGACCCGACCATTCGTGACCGCGAGTCGTTCAAGGCGCTGCGCGCGGCCGCCGACACGGCGCTCGCGCAGCAGAAGGTCGTGCCCGAGACTGCGCAGCCCACGGACGCGGGCGGGACGGGCGGGAAAGCCCCACGCGGCGGCGCCGGCGGGGCCAAGGGCGGTCACTGACGCGCCCATGAGTCGCCTTTCGTAACTCGGCGTTCCGCATCGCGTTTCCCGGCAGCCGGGAGCCTGCTCGACATCTTTCTTCAGAAATCGACACGGTCACGTGTCCAATTCCGGGGGGGTAGTGTCCATTACTATTGAGAGGTCGACGCGCTCCCCGAAACGGGAGACGGCGACCCCTCGGAGGGCGTGCGGCCGCGCGTCCTCGAGGAAAATCATTCCGACCTCGGAATGATTCATTACGGCGACGGGGAAAATCATTCCGGCCTCGGAATGATTCATTCGACCGACCGGGAAAATCATTCCGACCTCGGGATGATTCATTCGACCGACCGAGAAAATCATTCCGACCTCGGGATGATTCATTCGACCGACCGGGAAAATCATTCCGACCTCGGGATGATTCATTCGACCGACCGAGAAAATCATTCCGACCTCGGGATGATTCATTCCGGCGACACCGTCCGCGATCGCGACCGCGAGGAGCGTCTCCCGCGGCGGCTCGTCGCGGCGACCGCCTCGCCATGCCTGCTCTCGTCCCTTCTTGTCTTTCCCTTCGCTTCTCAACCCGAACCCCACCAGGTGCCCAATGCCGCAGCAGAAGAGCCAGTCCGTTCCCTCCGCCTCCGTGTCCGCCACCCCCAAGGTGGTCAAGCGGAAGCAACCCCCGCCGCTCGCGTTCGCGGGCGACGTGGGCAGCACTCCCCAGGTCGTTCAAATCCCTGGGGCCACCGGTGCCGTTCCCGGCACCACGAGCGCGACGCAGACGGCTCCGGCCGCCGCGTCCAATCCCATCCCCGCGTCGTCCGGTGCCACGCCGGCGACGAACCCCATCGTGATGACGGGGCTCGGCACCGCAACGTCGCTCGTGACGAGCGACGCGGATCCGGCGCCGGACGTCGTCATCCCGACGGTGCCCGCCACATTCCGGGAGCCGAACCTGAGGGTGTTCAAGGGGTTCTACCCGAACCAGTCGGAGCTCGCCTCGATGGCCGGCGCGGTGAGCGATCTCGCTCGCTTCGTCGACTACAACGCGCTCCTCGGGACAGCGATCGGTCCTGCCCAGACGCTGGCCAATTCCATCACCGAGGGCATCAAGTGGCGCACGCTGCGAGATGCCACCGAGACCTGGGATACCTACGTCAGGGTCGAGGACGCCCTCGCCTGGAAGGCGGCGATGACTCTCATCGACGACGTCAAGCCGATCTTCCTCTTCGCCGCGCAGAAGAACGCCTCGATAGCGACGACGTACCCGGCGCTGGCGAAGCTCTTCGGAGCGGAGAAGGAGGCCGCCAAGCAAGGCGCCGCCACCAAGGCCAAGAAGGCCAAGGCGACGGCGACCGCGAAGGTGGCCACGGAGACCGCAGCGGCCACGGCAGCGACGACGACGGTGACGGTCACCCCGTCAACGACGGCGCTGCAGCCGAAGACCGTGACGGTCAACACCTAGAAGAGAGACAGCACGGCAAAAGCAGAGACCCCACCCCCCCGGCCCCGCGCCAGGGGGGTGGAGTCTGACTTGCGAGAACGGGGCGCCGTCACTGGCGCCTCGAGCTCTAGTTCTTCTCCAGCAATCCCCGCAGGTGCGCCTTCTGGAACGCGTACACCTTCCCGCAGTAATCGCACGTCAGCTGCGTCGGCACGTCCGCGTCGATGAGATCCTGGATGTCCGACTTCGGCAGCGTCGACAGCGCGAGCGCGACCCGCTCCTCGCTGCACTGGCAGCCGAAGCGCAGCGTCGACGCGCCCACCTCCGTGTACGGCATCGCGTAGAGGAGCTCGCCGAGCAGCGCGCGCGGCTCGCCGAGGCCGCGACCGAGGATCGGCTCCATCGACTCGAAGTCCTTCAGCCGCTCCGCCATCACCGCCATCGGGCCGCTCGGCTCGAGCACCTCGGGCAGGAGCTGCACGAGGTAGCCGCCCGCCTCGACGACCGCGCCTTCGTGCATCCTGCAGCCGACCGCGCACACCGTGAAGATCTGCTCGGACAGCTGCATGTACTGCATCAGCGCCTGCGAGACGCCGCCGGCGGCCGTGAGCGCCACCGTCCCCTGCTGCAAGGCTCCGTTGTGCAGCGTGCGCGCGACCTGCAGGAGGTCGCCGTCGCGCAGCGTGACCTCGCCAGCGCCGGCCGGGCGCTGGATGAGCGCGCGCGAGCTGCCGTCCGGGTGCGCGTCGGCGATGAGCCGCGTGCGCTGCTCGTGGCCCTGCAGAATGACCTGCACGCGGAGGTCGGGCGCCATGCTCTCGCGGACGAGGATCGCCCCGGTCACGAGGTCGGCGAGCAGGGCCGCCGTCGGCCCCGTCGCGCCCTGCGCCGCGATGCAGCCGCGCACCGTCTCGGTCGTGCTGAGCGTGATGACGCGGAACGTCCCCTCGTCCGTCATCGCCCGGACGACGCTGTCTCCTGCCTCGGTCACGACGAACCCTGCCCTGTCTCAGATCACGGAGCGGATGACGTGGAACGCCATGCCGAGGATCGCGAGCGCGCCGATGGCGAACATCAGCGTGCGGAACGGCTGGATCGCCTTCATGTAGAAGATCGGGTGCAGCAGGCGGGCGACGAGGAACGTGCCGAAGTAGCCGTACGCGCCGGTCTTGCTCGCGCCGGTGACGACGTAGAGCGCGCCGACGACGAAGAACGGGACGGCGTTCTCGAGCAGGTTCATGTGCATGCGCTGCGCACGGATGGTCTCCGGGCTGTCGCGGTCGGCGACGTCCCCCTTGAAGGTCTTGGCGTCCTCCGGGTTGACGTACTTCTTGGACTTGCTCCGCGCGCCGCCCGTCATGAAGGCGAGGATGATGAGCTCGGCGGCGAGGAGGCTGCTCGTGATGGCGTAGGCTTGAAAGGCGGCGGGATCCATCACGTCAGAATGCCTGCAAAGCTGGCGGCGCGACAGCGGGTTCTACTCGATGGTCGGCGCCGAGAAGCGCCCCCGCACGAACACCCCGTAAACGACGAGGAGCACCGCCGACACCCCGCCGAGCAGCCCCAGGTACGCGCCGCGGTGCGGCAACGCCGCGACCCCCAGCACGCACGCCGTCCACCCGACCGCCACCCACGCGATCGGCACCCCCCAGCGCCCGAGGTTCCACGGCCCGAGCTTGGTCCACGCGCCGCGGTGGCGTGCGATCGCCCCGAGCGCGATGGGGACGACGTACGAGACGTAGAGCGCGGTCGTCGCGAGCGAGGCGACGGCGAGGAACTGGTCGTCGCTGAGCAGCGCGCTCCCGAGGCCGACGACGAGCACGAGGGCGACGCTGACGTTGATGGCGACGTGCGGCGTACGGCTGCGTGTGCCCACTCGCCGGAGGAGCGACGACCCGGGCAGGCCGTTGTCGCGCGCGAACGCGTAGAGCGTGCGCGAGAGGCTCGTGACGGCCGACAGCCCGCAGAACCACATCGCGACGACGGCGAGGCCGAGCGCGGCGCGTCCCCACGTCTCGCCGAGCGCTTTCCTCATGACGAAGAGCGCGGGGTGCGGGTCGGCGGCGGTGGCGGGGAGATCGCGGATGGCGAGCGTGATGGCCATGACGAGCGCGTAGCCGACGACGGCGCTGACGATGACCGAGAGCACGATGCCCCACGGAGCGCGGCGCCCGGGGTCGTGCGTCTCCTCGCTGACGTGGGCGGAGGCGTCGAAGCCGGTGAAGGTCCACATCCCGAGCAAGAGCGAGCCGAGGAAGCCGGTGACGTAGCTGCCGTCGGGGCGCGTGGTGAAGCCGGTCTCGAACGCGTACGCGACCGGATGCGCGCGACCGACGAAGAGGAGCCAGCCCACGAGGATGACGACCCCGCCGATGTGCACGAAGACGGACAGGTCGTTGAGCCGGCTCACGAGCCAGACCGACACGAGGTTCGTGAGCCCGTGGCTGAGCGCGATGACGACGAAGAGCCCGTACGCGGCGCGGTCGGGCAGGCCGAGCGCCGCTCCGACCTGCTGCGCGCACCCGAGGTCGATCGCCGCGACCGCCGCCACCTGGCCGACGAGGTTCATCATGGCGACGAACCATCCCCAGCCGGGCCCGCCGAGGACGAGACACCAGTGGTACATCGCGCCCGCCGTCGGGAAGGCGCTGGCCAGCTCCCCCATGGCGAGCGCCACGAAGAGCGTGCCGACGCTCACGAGCGGCCAGCCGATGCCGAGCGCCGCGGGGCCGCCGCCCGTGATGGCGACGTCGTACGTCGTGACGACGCCGGTCAGGATGCTGATGATCGAGAAGCTGAGCGCGAAGCTCGAGAACCCGCCCATCGACCGCAGCAGCTCCTGCGCGTAGCCGAGGGACGACAGCGCGCGCGCGTCGCTGTCTTGCTCGGGGGTGCGGGCGGGCTTCATGCGGGGAGGAGCGTACAGCGCTCGTCTGGCGGCCGACCACACGCTCGAAGAGACCCCACCCGCCGGCTCCCGGCAAAGAGCTCCACGCCCCTGGCCCCCCGCCTCGCAAGCAAGGCGGGGGGAACGTGAAATCCGTCGCGGGCAACTCCTTTCACGCTCTCCCCGCCCTGCCTGCGGGGCGGGGAGCCGGAGGGGCGGGGTTTCGCTGCGGGCCGGGAGGTCAGGAGCGTGGGGTTCCGTTGGACATCCCCTCCCCGGACATGAAAGCCTCGCGGCCCATGACGACGCAGCTCACCTTCCACGAAGTGCTGACGGGCGGCTTTGCCTGGGGCGAGAAGAACCCGCAAACGGGCGCGCTGAAGGGGGACGAGAACAAGCTCTCGTTCGGCTTCGACGGCGACATCTCGATGGACGATCTCGACCGCTTCATCGCGGACCCTGCCCACACGGGCGCGTTCACCGGCAAGTACGTCGGCAACCTGTTCGAGTCGCGCGGGATGCCGACTCCGGTGATCGAGAGCGGCACGTTCAACTTCATGGCCCCGGGCGCCGGCGCGCCGCGGCTCATGATCCACGAGCACACGCTCCGGTCGGGGAACGAGGTCTTCAAGCTGCACGGCACGAAGTACCTCGAGGGGGACCCGCTCCAGTTCCACACCGTCGGCGACCTGACGACGCTCTACACGACGCTCACCGACTCCAAGGACGACGTCGTCGCGGCGGGGGTGCTGCACTTCCCGATGACGCTGTTCCTGGATCTGGTGACGAGCTTCCACGCGACGGGCGACGACAGCCCGCTCGTGGCGAAGCTGAAGTTCCTGAAGCTGTTCCTGCGCGAGGAGGTCTACGTCCTGCTCACGGGCTTCCGCGCCGTCCCCGTGCCGCCGAACGTGCGTCGCAAGCTGGCGCGACCGAGCGCCCAGCGGAAGGCGGAATACGACGTCGTCATCATCGGCAGCGGCTACGGCGGCGGCGTCAGCGCCGCGCGGCTCACGGAGGGGGGCAAGAAGAAGAGCGTGTGCCTCCTCGAGCGCGGGCGAGAGCTTCGCGCGGGCGACTTCCCGACCGAGCCGTGGCAGCTGGCGACCGAGCTGCGGACGCCGCTCACGCCGCTCGGTCTCATCGAGTTCGTCGACGCCGGCGACATCGAGACCGTCGTCGGCAACGGCCTCGGCGGGACGTCGCTCATCAACGCCAACGTGATGCTGCGCCCCGAGGCTGGGGTGTTCAAGGAAGCGGCCTGGCCGAAGAACCTTCCCGACCTGACTCCCTACTACGAGCGCGCCGAGAAGATGCTCCAGCCGACGCCGCACCCGGCGCCGCCCGTGAAGGCCCAGGTCCTGCGTGACGCAGTGGCGAAAGCCGCGAAAGCAGCGAACGAAGCGGCGCCGCCGATCGACACCGTGCCGCTCGCGGTCAACTTCACGCCGGCGCGCGTCCGCGTCGACACGGGCAACACGCAGGACGCGTGCACCGACTGCGGCGCGTGCGTCACCGGCTGCAACGTCACGGCGAAGTCGACCGTCGACATGAACTACCTGTCGGTCGCCGAGAAGCAGGGGGCGGAGATCTACGTGCAGGCCGAGGTGCTCGGCATCGAGCCCGACGCGAACGGCGGCTTCCGCGTGCACGTGATGGACGCCGGGAGCGCGGGGCCTGCGGTCGTGCATGCGAAGCAGGTCATCCTTTCGGCCGGCGTGCTCGGCAGCTTCCGCGTCCTCAAGAAGAGCATCGAGGCCTACGGCCTCAAGGTCTCCCCCGCCCTCGGCAAGGGCTTCACCGGCAACGGCGACATCCTCGGCTTCGGCTACGACACCGATGAACCGGCCGAGCCGGCAAGCGGCCCGACCATCACGACGCGCGTCTCGTACAAGACCGACCCCGACGTGAGGAACCACTTCATCCTCGAGGACGGCGGGGTCCCGCAGGCCATCGCCGCGCTCGTCCGCGCCGCGCTCCCCTTCGTGGCCCAGAAGGCCGCGCCGGGCGCCCAGGGCTTCTTTCACCACCTCGGCCAGGCGATGCGCGAGGCCGCCGACTTCGTGGGGATCACGCAGTACGGCGCGATGCGGCGCTCGATGATGTACTTCGGGATGGGGACGGAGACCGACTCGGGCACGCTGAAGCTGAACGGCGACGCCATCACGGTGGACTGGCCCGGCGTCGCGAACGAGAAGTTCGCGCAGCGCATCGACGACCGCATGCAGGCGCTGACGTTCGCGCTCGACGGCTCGTACGTGAAGAACCCGAACGCGAGGACGTTCCTGCGCGAGAAGTTCATCACCGCGCACCCGCTCGGCGGCTGCGCCATGGGGGACGACCGCGCGACGGCCGTGGTCGACGTGAACGGCGCGCTCTTCGATTATCCCGGCGCGCTCTTCGTCGCCGACGGGTCGATCGTGCCGACGCCCCTCGGCCTGAATCCCGCGCTCACCATCTCGGCGCTGGCGGAGCACATCGCCGAGAGGATCCGGAGCGAGTGGCACTAAGCCTCCCGCGGATTGCCATCTACGCCGTCGTCTCGGCCGTCGCCGGGACGATGCTCGACCGCATCCACACGTTCTTCGGCGTCCTGCGTCAGCTCGGTCCGACGTTCTGCGGCGAGTCGCTGGCCGTCCCCTTCCTGATGTCGGGCGCCGGCGTGGCGCTCGTCGTCCTCTCCGGTCTCTTCCGCGTCCACTTCGGCCAGGCTGCCGACGGCACGACGCGGGGCGCGATCACGTTCGGCGCCGGGTTCGCCGGCGCCTACCTCGCGTCGGCCGCCTTCCAGTGCTGGCCGCTCTGCCTCCTCGGCGGCTACGCGCTCGTCGCCGCGCTGCTCCTCGTGCGCGACCACCGCCCCGCGCGCGTCGCCATCGTGATGACCGCGGCCCTCCTCGGCACGATCGGCGAGATCCTGCTCACCCACTTTCACTCGTTCGAGTACCTGCACCCCGACGTGTGCGGGATCGTCTACTGGACGCCCGGGCTCTACTGGTTCGCGGGCTTTGCCGGCTCCGCCATCGAGGGGAGATGGCCCGTCATCGCGCCGAGCGCGGTGCGTGCCCCCGTGGCCGGGGGATAGCCGCCGCCGGCGTGGTCGCTGGCGCCGCGGGACACTTCTTTGGCACGAGCGAGGTATGGCGCGCCCCTGCCGGGCTGGTAATTCGAGGGCATCGCCTCACGAGGTGCGAGGCGACACCAAGGAGCCGACATGGCTGACGCAGTGTTCATCAAGTCCGGAATGAAGCTCGCCTACGAGATGGCGGGGTTCGACTCCAAAGATCGGTACACGTTCACCGTCGGGTCGACCTCCCCGAACCTCGCGCTCCATCACCAGATGGGGACCTCCGACGAAGGCGACGTGGAGATCGCCGCCGCCGCGCTGGAGAACGCGCGCTGCTGGCTGTCCATCTCGCAGGGAAGCGTCGGCACGCACGACCACAAGGGGATCAAAGGGGCGGTGACCAAGGACCTCCCTCCGTTCCTCCTCAGCCGCGCCGCGTTCGCGGACCTGAAGGCCAAGAAGAAGATGACCTTCAGGCCGCAGTGGGCGGACGAGAAGGCCAGCGAGTGGACGCTGGACCCGAAGAAGGCGTCGCTCCCCGCGGTGATCAACGGCAAGAAGACGTCGGTGCCGGTGCTTCACGCGCTGTGCAAGAGCGCGTCGGGGATTCTCGAGGCCGAGCTATGGGTCGCGGACGACGCGGTCTGGCCGGTGATCCTCAAGCGAGAGGAGAGCGACGACTGCTACTGGCTCCTCAAGGAGGCGGGCACGAAGGTGGTCGCCAGCAGCGGCGAGGACGACGACTAGACCGCGAAGGCCTTCGTCTCAGACCGAGGCGGGCCGCTCGGGGCGCCACTGGATGCGGAGCTGCATCCGCGGCCCGCAGTCTTTCACCACCATCTCGATGACGCCGTCGTCGCGCGTCGTGATCGGGTGCGGCATGGCTCGGCCTCGCGTGAGGTCGACGAGGCTGCCGAAGGGTATCGACGTGCCGGGGAGCCCTCGCAGCGTGAGGCGCGCCTCGGCGCTCTCGTAGCGGCAGAGGAGCTCGACGCCTTCGTACGGGTCGCTGGCGCCGTACTCGCGGATGGCCTCGCGCACGGTGCGGACAGCGCCGCCGATGAGCCGGTACGCGTAGAGCGAGCCGTCGGTCGGCAGATCGATCGAGCGCGTCTCCGGGTCGACGCGAGCCCCCTCGACCTGGAAGCTGGCCCCGGACGCGGCGCGCAGATGCTCGCTGTACTCCATGGCCGTGGCGGCGCGGACGGAGCGCACGGCGAGCAGGTCCCAGCGCGAGTCCTGCCTGCCGCTGCACGGTCGCAGCGTGACGTCGCTCCGGTTCCACTCGAGCTTCGCGCTCCTGTGGGCGATGCGGTCGTCGGTCGGGTCGATCTTCCAGCTCTGCCCCTCGGCCGTCACGTGCAGGAGCTCGCGCCGCGCGGGGGTGTGGGGGCCGTAGTACGCGACGGTGCGGACCTTCACGTCCCTGTCCTGCACGTCGATCACGTGGAACGACGGCCAGAGCCGCGCCACGTTCTCCTCGTCGCCGTCGTCGAGCGCGAGCGCGAGGCCGGCCGAGCCCGCCGCGAGGAGCACCACGTCCCCCTGGTCCTTCAGCGAGCCGCGGAGCACGCGCACGGTCGGATAGTGCTTGTGCCCGTGCAGCACGAACACGGGACGCCCGAAGGCCTGCAGCGTCGAGAGCGCCGAGCCGGCTCCGAGCGCGGTCATCATCCACTCCTCGTGATCGGCGTACGAGACGATGTTCGGCAGCACGTTGTGCGCGAGCCAGCGAAGCACGGGGTTGGTCGTGTCGGCGTCGATGCGCGACGTGTCGGTGACGGGCGTCGGGATGATGTGATGGTGCGTCAGGAGCAGCAGCGGCCGCCGGCCGTCGTCTCCCGAGCGCACGAGGGTCTCGGCGAGCTCGAGGAGGTCTTCCTCGCGGAGGAGGCCGCCGGCGCTGACGGCGCCCGAAGGCGTGTACGACGAGTCGATGAGCGCGACGGCGAACGGCAGGCCGTGAAACGCGTCAGGAACGTGCTCGGCGAGGAACGGGAGCTGCCTGCCCCCCACGATCAGACCAGGCACGCCGGCCGTGGCGAGCGCCTCGATGATGTCCTCGCGGAACGGCAAGAGCAGCCCCGCCGTGCGCCGGTCGTGGTTGCCGGGGATCGCGATCGTGGGCACGTCGCCGCCGAGCGCGCCGCGGATGGCCGCGAGCAGCGCGACGAAGCGACGGGTCGCAGCGGCGACGTCGGCCTCGGGGGTGTCGTAGAGGTCGCCGGTGATCGCGAGGAGCGACGGCGGCGCGTCCCACTCGGCGCGCAGCGTCTCGAGCGCGCGCACGAGCGGATCGAGGACTGCGGTCTCCTGGTCCGGCGTCGCTCCGAGGTGGATGTCGGAGAGGTGGACGATGCGCTGGAGCTTGCTCACGGAGCTCACTCGGCCCACGACGCGTTCGCGACGTACCGCCCGTCGCCCTTGGAAGACACGGTGACCGTCGGGTCGCGGTGGCAGGCGATGATCGCTCCCTCGACGACGCCGAAGATCGCTTCGCGTGTGCCGAAGTACCCCGTGTAGTTGAGCTCGACGCCGCTGTCGCCCGCGGCCTTCACTCTGAGCACGGGGCCCGAGAGCATGCGGTTGAAGACCTCCTCGTACTTCATGAGGAGGCTCGTCGGCCCCGAGACGAACGACAGCGCGATCTTGCCGAGGGTCGTGTTCGAGAAGATGTCCATCGTGGAGCGCGTGAGCAGCCTGTGCGCCTCGCAGGTCGGTATGCCGGGGTACTTCGCGCGCGCCGCGAGGTCGCTGAGAAGGAGATGGTCGCTGAACGGGTAATCGGAAAAGGTGAGGTACTTCCCGCCCCGAGGGGGCGCGCGGAGCGTGGGCTCGACGCCGGGCCAGTCGCTTGCGATGGCCAGCGCGTTCGGGGCGATGAACGCTCCCTTGATCGTATGCGCGGGGGGACACATCCGCAGGAGCCGCTGGATGTCCACGTCACCGCGCAACGGTGCCAGGTTGGACCCTTCGGGGGGCATGCGCCTCGCGATGCTAGCGCGTCTCGGCAAAAAGCCCAGTAGTCGCGCTCATTTCCCTGCACCACGCGCTCGTTCTAGGCGGACGATTTGCGGATGACGGCGATGTAGAACCCGCCGAACCTCGCGAGCGCGCCGTCCGCCAGCGCCACCTCGAGACGACGCAGCGCACCGCCGAGGACAGGCACACGCATCGCCGCCGCGACCGGCGTCACGATGCGGACCCCGCGTGCCGCCTCGAGCTTCGTCCCCGGCGGCAGGATGCGCGGGATGACCCACGGCGGGTCGAACCGCGTGTAGACCTCGCTCTCTCGCCTTCGGTCGGAGATCTTGCCGGCCGGGAGCGCGCGCTTGGCGAGACCGCGGAAGCTGATCGGGTTGTAGAACTCCGCGAGGATGACGCCACCCGGGCGTGTCACGCGGGCCATCTCGGCGAGCGCTTTGCCGATCTGCGGCACGTGCGCCAGGACCTTGAACGAGCAGGTCACGTCGAACGACGCGTCCGCGAACGGCAGCGCAGTCACGCTCCCTTCGCACGCATCGAGCCCGCGCTCCGTCGCCTTCGCGAGCATGCCGGGAGAGAGGTCAATCCCCTTCGCCGTGCGCGCGAACGACGCGAACCGCTCGAGCAAGAGACCGGTGCCGCACCCGCACTCGAGCACGTCCCGGTTCGTCCCGTACCGAGCCACGAGCTCCACCTCGAGCTGATCGAGGAGCGCGTGGTACCCGTGCGGATCGTTCGGCCGACGATGCCGCTCGTACCCGCGCGCGAACTCATCGTAGTAAGCGCGCGTAGCCGTCTCGTAAGGCAAAGCCATTGGGGAAGCCTGGTGTTCTTCGCCGAACCCTTCGCGACAGGGTCGTCGAGAATCGTCGCGGGCCGCCGAGCTCGACGTCACGGCGACGTCGAGCGGGACGCGAGGGGGTATTACTTCTTGTGGTGCTTGCCGCCCTTGCCCTTTTCGGGAGCGGGCTCGGCGCCGCCGCCGCCCTGACCGTCGCAGGTGACCTTGGAGCTCTTCGACGTGACCTTGACGGTGCAGCCGGCGGGGCCGGGGCACGCGGTCGGGGCTGCGTACTTGCCGTTCGTGCACGTGAACATCGTCTTCTTGTCCGCGCTGCACGACTCGTTGCCCGGGAAGGCGCAGGGGTCGTTCTCGGCGGCGACGGAGAAGTCGCAGTCGATGTCCGTGACCTTCGGCTTCGGGTGGACGATCGCGCAGGACTTCGGCCCGCGACAGCTCTGGACCGCGGCGTACTTGCCGCCGTTGCACTGGAGCGCCGTGGTCTTGTCGCTCGTGCAGGCGTAGTTCTTGTCGTTGCTGCACGGATCCGCGAGGTCGGCGATGTCGTTGTCGCAGTTCAGCATGTCGCCGTTGATCTTGCAGGCGCCCGGGCCCTTGCAGGTGTCGATCAGGACGAACTTCTCGCTCTTGCACTGCAGCAGGCTCTTGTGGTCGGCCGTGCACGCGCCGTCGTTGGGGGTGTCGCAGCCGTCGTTGACGGCGGCGATGTCGTTGTCGCAGAGAGCCTTTGCGCCCTGCGCCACGCAGCCGTGGTCACCGCCGCAGGTCATGGCCTTGTACATGCCATCCGCACCGCAGTAGAGGCCGGACTTCGCGTCGACGCAGGCGGACTGGCCCGCGGCGCACTTGCCGCCGAGCACCGGTTTGCCGCATGCGGCAAGCACCACGGTCGTAGCTGCAATCAACAACGCGGCGAGACCAAATCGGCGAACGCGAACCATAGGCGGTACCTCCTGAGGGAGTGTAGTGGTGGCGCGAGGCCACGACCCCGCGCGCCACGTATACCCATCGATGGGCCGCATGTAATCTGGAAAACGATTCGCCCGAAAAGAAGCGCCCCGGACGCCGCGCCGGACGAGCTGCTCAGTGACGCCCGCGACGCTTTCCCGGCAGCTGCGTCGGGGACGACGGCGGGGCCGAGGCAGGCGCTCCGCCGTCCGAAGCGGCCGCGGGTGCGTCGTTGCACGTGTAGCGGTCGGTCCGCTTCTCGTAGACGCAGCCTCCCGGGCCGGGACAAGCCTTCAGCGAGCCGAACTTGTTTCCACGGCAGACGAACATCCCCTTCTTGTCCATCGTGCACGCCTCCTCGCCGTTCGTGTCGCAGGCGTCCCCTTCCTGGGCGACGGAGTCATCGCAGAGGAACTCGACCTTGTCCTGCTTCGGCACGTGGACGACCCGGCACTGGTCGGGCCCGCGGCAGGTGTTGAGCGGCGTCATCTTGTTCGCCGTGCACCGGAGCACGAGCGACTTGTCCGTCGTGCACGCGAAGTCGCCCTCCTGATGGCACGGGTCGTTGACGTCGGAGATGTCGTTGTCGCAGCTGATCTTCTGCGTCGCGTCGATCTTGCAGCCGGTCGGCCCCTTGCAAGTCTCGTCGATGACGAAGTGCTTGTTCGTGCATCGGAGCGCCTCCTTCTGGTCGATCGAGCAGGCGATGCCATCGGGCGCGTTGCAGGCGTCCTGCTCGTTCGCGATCGACTCGTCGCACTCGATGGCCGTCCCGGTCTGCGCGCAGCCCTTCTCGCCGCGACAGCTCGTGGCCATGAACGTGCCGTCGAGACAGAACAGCGCGCTCGCCTTGTCGGTGCAGACCGCCGAGGCTCCCGAGCAGGGCGCCCCCGGCTTGGCTCGGCACCCGCCAGCGAGCACGACGAGGGTGGCGGCGAAGAGGAGACCGGCAGCGATGCCACGGGTACGGCGCGTCATGCGGCGGACGGTACTCCGAGGTCGACCGCCAGGGCGAATTCTCGCTGTCCCGACTGGGTCAGGGGCGGCTGGGGTCAGGGGAGCGGCCGCGCTCCCCTGCTAGTTCTCACGGAAGGAAGGAGGTCGGCGCTTCGCCAGCCGACGCCGTGAGAATCATCAAGGGCAGGCGCGGCGTTGCAGCCAGGTCCCGGCGCCGTCGGTGAACGCGAGCCAGACGGTACCCGCCGCGTCGGCGGCGATGGCGGCGCTCTTTACCCGCCCCTTGCTGCTGACGAGACCGTAGGAGATGAACATCCCGGTATCGTCGAGCCGACCGAGCTCGAGCCCGCGCGGCGCGTCCGCGCGGGCCTCGAGCGGGCGCACGCGGGCGACCCGGATGGGGGTCGTGCCGTGCGTCGCGACGACGGGCGCGGGGTCGAGGCCGTTCAAGTAGAGAGACCAGGTCGTCCCCTCCTCCGTGTGCGGCGGGTCGTCGATGCGGACAGTCGCCAGCCCGAAGCCGCTCTCGCCCGCGATGGGGACGAGCGCGAACATGGCTCCGCTCGACGAGACTGCGAGCGCCCCCCGCGTGTTCGCCTCGGCGCCGCCGCCCACGAACACCACGGCGTCCTCTCCCATTTCGAGCTTCCCGCCCGCTGCCGTGACCGAGAGCATCCTCGCGTGGACCGGCGTCATCGCCACCCGACCGTCGAGCAGCAGCGCGATCATCGATGCTCCCCGGCGCGCGAGCGCGACGTACGTCGCCCCGCTCCCTTCGTCGGAGAGACGCACGGGTGGTCCGTCGTCGAGCGCCGCGTAGGCCTCGCTGACGACCCCTTCCGAGGTCTTCCTGTCGGCGAGATACGCGACGACGACGTGCAGACCATCGGTCGATTCGGCGGCGAACGACGCCCCGGGCCGGCTGCGTGCGACGACGACGTCGCGCCCCTCCGTTTCCAGCGGGCGTCGATGAATCGCGCCCGCCGGGTCCATGCAGAACGAGAAGACCCCCGCGACGACGCAGGCCGGCGCGCTCGTGCGTGGCACTCCGGCATCGGTGACGGAGGCCGCGGGCGCCTGCGCATCACCCGGTTCGACGCGCGTGACCGTGGGGACGCCGTCGTGCTGGGTCACGACCAGGACGCCGTTGCTGGTCGGCACGAGCGCGACCTCACCGAGGAACGGCTGCTGCGCCGGTCCGTAGACTAGTCGGCACGCGTTGGTCCCCGCATCGTAGGACGCGACGGGAGGCGCGGACGACGCGACTGGCCGCGCCGAGGGTCGCGACGCGGGCGACGCGCTCACCGAGGCGGGCGGCGGCGGAACGACCCTCACTGCCTGCGGGAGCTGGCCGGACGACGACGGGGAGCTGGACGACGACGGCCTGTCACGCGCGCACGCCGCGACCAGCGTCACGCCGAGCACCGCGACTGCGCTTCGAGACAGTGCTCTCGCGGCCTCCACGCGGGCATCGTCTCGCCCAATCCTTTCGATGTCTACCGTTCCCAGGACGCGCGAGGTCGGCGCTCAGCGTCCGACGACCGCGGCGACGGCCCGCAATCGCGCGCCCAGGTGAATCAGCTCGTCGGGCGTGAGCGCCTGGAAGCCGTCGCTCCTGGCCGTGCCCGGGTCGGGGTGACACTCCACCATGATCGCGTCCGCGCCCGCGGCGACGGCGGCGAGCGCCATCGGCAGGATCGCGGACCGCACGCCGACGCCGTGAGACGGGTCGACCGCGATCGGCAACCGGGTGCGCTCTCGCAGCAGCGGGACCGCCGCGAGGTCGAGGAGGTTGCGAGACGCGGTATCGAACGTTCGTACTCCGCGCTCGCACAGGACGATGTTCTCGTTCCCCGCGTCGGCGATGTACTCCGCCGCGAGAAGCCACTCCTCGAGCGTCGCGCTCATCCCTCGCTTGAGGAGCACGGGCCGGCTCTGGCGCCCGACCGCGCGGAGCAGCGCGCTGTTCTGCATGTTGCGCGAGCCGATCTGCAGCATGTCGGCGTACTCGGCGACCGCGCCGACCGCCCCTGGCTCGAGCACCTCCGTGACCACCGCGAGATCGTGGCGATCCGCCGCCTGTCGCAGCAGCCGCAGGCCAAGGTCCCCGAGACCCTGGAAGCTGTACGGGCTCGTCCGTGGCTTGAACGCACCTCCGCGCAGGAGCCGCGCCCCCGCCTGCACCGCCGCACGAGCGCTGTCTTCGAGCTGCGCCTCGTGCTCGACCGCGCACGGACCGGCCATGAGCACCAGGGTCGGCCCGCCGATCGCGACGCCGCGTACGTGAACCACGTGCGTCCCCTCGTCCGCTCGCTTCGCGACGCGTCGGTACGCGGGGCTCCCGTCGAGCGTGAACGCGACACCCGGGATCCGCGCCAGGAGCTCTCGCGCGACGCCCGTCGCTTCGAGCGCGAGGCGGCCGCCTTCGGCCGTGAGACGCCTCGGGTCCCCGCCCGCGCGGCGAACGGCCTCCTCCGCGCGCGTGACCGCCTCCGCGTCGAGACCATCGTCGAGAACGAGAATCACAGGAGCGCCTCTCCATGCATGCGAGCGACCTCGTCGGCGAGGACGAGGGCAAAGAAGCCGAGGCTCACGTACGCGTTCATGTCGAAGAAGGCCTTGTCGATCTTTGCCAGGTTCCCCTTCCCGACGAGCGCGTGCTCGTACACGAGAAGGACGAGCGTGGCCGCGACGCCGACGCCGTAAAGGGGACCTCGATGGAGGACTATGCCGGTGATCGCGAGCAGCGCGACCGTCGCGGCGTGGGCGAGAGCGCTCAGGACGAGAGACCTCGTCATCCCGAACCGCGCCGGCACCGAGTGGAGCCCGTGCGCGCGGTCGAACGCCTCGTCCTGCAGCGAGTAGAGGACGTCGAAGCCGAAGAGCCACGTCACGACCGCTCCCATGAGCGCGACGATGCCCACGCCCGGGCTGGCCCCGACGCCGATCCACGCGCCGCCGGGAGCGAGCGCGAGGGCGACGCCGAGCCACAGGTGCGACGCCCAGGTGACGCGCTTGGCGTAGGAGTAGCCGAGCAGCACCGCGAGCACGAAGGGGGCGAGGGCCGCCGGCACGACTCCAAGCGTCGCGGCGGCGGCGAGGAAGAGCGCACCGGTCACCACCGTCAGCGCGAGCGCCTCGCGAGGCGACACCGTGCCCGCAGGAATGTGTCGCGACTTCGTGCGCGGGTTCGCGGCGTCGACGTCGCGATCGAGGTACCGGTTCCATGCCATGGCGCTCGTGCGCGCCGAGACCATGCAGACGAGCATCGCGAGGATGCGGCGCGCGTCGAGCGGCACGTGCGGCTGGGCGTGCGCGAGGACGACCGCGCTCGCCGCGAACGGCATCGCGAAGACCGTGTGAGAGAACGACACGAGCGCGCCGTACGTCTTGAGCCGCCCGACGAGGCTCGGCTGCGCTGCGGGCGGGGCGCTCATGACGGCCTCCCGACGGCTCGACGCGACACCCAGGAGCGTCCGAGCGTCACGTGATGGAGCAAGAACGCCGCGGGCGCGAGGTCGCCGAGCTCCGCGACGATCGATGCGATTCCGGGCCTCGCTCCCTTCGCGATGCGCCCCAGGTCCGGCCGGCCCAGCGCGCGGGCGCCGTTCCACGTCGCCATCCGTACGAGCTCGCTCGCGGGCACCGTCGGGAACCGGTCCGCGAGCGCGCGGGCCTCGGCGAGCACGTCGAGCGATGCGTTCGACGCCAGCGAGTCCGTCCCGAGCGCGGCATGGATGCCCGCAGCTCGCAGCGCAAGCAGCGGCGGGAGCTCGAGCTCGATCATCAGGTTCGAGCGCGGGCAGAGCACGACGCTCGCGTTGCGCTCCGCGAGGAGACGAATCTCGCTCTCGTTCGCGTCGGTCACGTGCACCGAGAGGACGCGCGGCCCGAGCGCGCCGAGGTCGTCCGCGGCCGCCACCGGCCCCTTCCGAGGCCACGGGAACGCGTCTGTCGCCCCCTTCGTTCGGAGGTGAAGCCACTCGACCATCGGTCCGTCCGCCATCTCGAGCGCGCGCCGCTCGGACGCGTGCTCCGCGAGGTGCAGCGAGGTCACGACCCCTTCCCTCGCGGCGCGTGCGACCAGGTCGCGCACCACGGCCGGGTGCGTCGTGTAGAGCGTGTGCGGCGCGACGGCATACGTGAGATCGCTCGTCGGCCACGCCCCGACGGCCTCGTCCCGCGCGGCGGCCAGCGCAGCGACTGCGCGACGCAGCGATTCTTCCTGCGCGCCGAACACCTCGTGGAAGAAGCATCCGCCGATGCCCGCCCGCGCCAGGGCATGCACCGCGCCGAGGCGATTACCCACGTCGCCCACCGCCGCAGTCGCAAAGGCGTCGAGGTCGCTCACGGCTCTCTCCACCCCTGCCCGCTCGTCCGCCGCGTCCACCTCGGCGCGATGACCGACGAACTCATCGACCCACCGCACGAAGCCCTGGCCTCCCGACACACGCCCTCGGAGCGCGCTCAGCTCCAGGTGCGTGTGGGCGTTCACGAGCCCGGGAAAGACCACGCCGCGGACGCGCTCGATCTTCGCCCCCTGATGGCGCGGCAGAAGCGTCCCGGCGTCCCCCACGTCGAGCACGTCGCCCGCCTCCGACACGAGCACGGCCGCGTCACGCAGCGACGCGCCGTCTCCCGGGACGAGCCCGTCGGCGTGGATCAGCATCGGGGCTGCGGGGGTGTGATCGACGGAGTGCATGCGGTCTCGAACGCCTCAGGAAGGCTCGGTCAACCAGTCGTAACGGACGTTGCGGCGCGCAGCCTTGAAGCCCGCGCCGTGGATGCGTGACTCCATCCCTTCGGCGTTCGTGCAGTAGGTCGTCCCCGCGCTCGAGACGACGTTCTCCTCGAACATCACGCTGCCGAGATCGTCCGCGCCGAAGCGCAGCGCCACCTGCCCGATCTCCGGGCCCTGCGTGACCCACGACGCGCCGACGTGATCGACGTTGTCGAGGAGGATGCGCGCGAGCGCCTGCTGGCGAAGATAGAGGTGCGTCCCGGTGTCGCCGGCTGCGATGCGTGTGCCCTGCTCGTGCTGGAAGTCCCAGCAGAAGAACGCCGTGAAGCCGCCCGTCTCGTCCTGCAGATCGCGGATCTTGACGAGGTGGTTCACGCGATCACGCGCCGTGTCGACGGTGCCGTACATCATCGTGGCGCTCGAGCGGAGCCCCATCTGGTGCGCGACGCGCATGACGCCGAGCCACTCGAGGCTCGTGCACTTGGTCTTGGCGATCTTGCGCCGCACGCGGTCGACGAGGATCTCCGCGCCGCCGCCCGGCACCGAGTCGAGCCCGGCGGCGTGGAGCCGCGTGAGGACCTCCAGCGTCGTGAGCCCTTCGAGCTTGCCGATGAAGAGGATCTCCTCGGGCGACAGCGCGTGCAGCCCGAGCTTGTATTCGCGCTTCATCCAGCGAAAGAGGTCCTCGTACCACTCGATGCGGAGGTCCGGGTTCAGCCCGCCCTGCAGCAGGATCTGCACGCCCCCCGCGAGCACGACCTCCTCGAGCTTCTTGCCGAGGACCTCGCGCGACAGCACGTAGCCCTCGGCGTGACCCGGCGGGCGGTAGAACGCGCAGAACCGGCAGCTGGTCGTGCAGACGTTCGTGTAATTCACGTTGCGGTCGACGATGTACGTCACGACGCCGTGCGGATGCTTCCGCTTCCTGACGCTGTCCGCAGCGAGGCCGAGGTCGAAGAGGCTCCCCTCGGCGATCAGGCGCTCCCCGTCGGAGGCGCTCAGCCGCTCGCCATCCGCGGCGCGCGAGAGCAGCACGTCGAGCGACGGGGCATGCCGCTGCGAGGGCGACACGCGATCTTCGTCGAAGAACCGGACGCGCGTCTTCGGCAGCAGCCCGATGCTCGCGGCCTCGTCGTAGAAGCGCTGGAGACCCGCGCGCTCCTCTTCTCCGAGGTCGAAGCGAATCGCCGTCTCCAGGTACGCGCGCATCGACTCGGCGGCGAGACCGGTCTCGCGCGCGTGCGCGTCGGCGTACTCGCGGCGCCGGGCGACCCCCAGCTCCTTCGCGGCGAGGAGGATCGCTTCTTGTGACTCCGAGAGCGAGCCCTCGCGACCGCACCACGCGGCGAACACGAACGGCAGCCCCGTCCACTGCTTCCACTCGAGCGCGAGGTCGAGCGCGTGCGGGAACTTCCCCTCGACCATGAGTGCAGGGTCGCCGATGACGAGCGCCGCGTGCGTCCCGCCGACGCGCGCGAGGCCTTCCGCGGGCGTGGTTCCGACGTACCGCGGCTCCTTGCCGGAGCGGCCGCCACGACGCGCTCGGAGAAGGACACGGGCGAGGGCGACGCTCGACCTGGACGACAGATCGAGCGCCAGCTCGGTGACGTCGTCGATCGGGCACTCCGAGACGATGACGACGCTTCGCACGGGGCCTCGCGACCCGATGGCCATCCCGCGAGCGAGGCGCAGATCGCCGATGGTCGCGGCGGCGGCCACGGGCATGAGCGCGACGTCGGCCTCGTCCTCCGACACCTGCCGCGCGACCTCGGCGGGGAGCGCGAGCGTCAGCGCGACGCGCGGGTCGTGGAGGAGCGGCTCGTAGAGAGGGCGCGCGTTGAGATACTGGACGGCAGCGACACGAAGAGGAAGCGCGGCGCTCACAGGACCACCAGGTGCTTTTCGGCCTTGCGATCGCGCACCTTGAACGCCGCCTCGGGCAGCGCCTCCTTCGCGTGCTCGCGCACGACGTTGTAGAGAGTGTCGCGCTCGATGGGGGTGCGCCCCGCCTCGCGGATGAGGCGCACGAGCTGGTCGTACCCGAGGCCCGACGGCGAGGTGGAGCCGGCCGCGCTGTAGATGGTCTCGTGGACGATCGTCCCGTCGAGGTCGTCGGCGCCGAAGCGGAGCCCGACCTGCGCGATCTTCGGCGTCATGCTCACCCAGTACGCCTTGATGTGCGGGACGTTATCCATCATCAGGCGCGACACGGCGAGCGTGCGCAGGTCGTCGATGCCGGTAGGCGCCGGGAGGTTCTTCATGCCGTTGCCGTCCGGATGGAAGGCGAGCGGGATGAAGGCCTGCAAGCGAGCGAGGGATGTGGCGGATTCGTCCTGCAGCGCGCGCAGACGAAGCATGTGGTCGACGCGATGCTCGAAGGTCTCGATGTGCCCGTAGAGCATCGTCGCGTTCGTCGCCATGCCCAGGCGGTGCGCCACGCGATGGACCTCGAGGTATTCCTCGGCCGTCGCCTTGTCGTGCGAGATGCGCGTGCGCACTTCCGGGTGGAAGATCTCCGCGCCGCCGCCGGGCAAGCTGTCGAGCCCCGCGTCGCGCAGGCGGACGAGCACCTGCTCGTGTGTCATGCCGTAGTGCTGCGCGAAGAAGTGGATCTCCACCGCCGTGAAGCACTTCATGTGCACGTCGGGCTTGATGCGCTTGAAGCCCTTGAGCAGCTCCTCGTAATACGAGAACGGAAGCCCCGGGTGGAGGCCGTTGACGATGTGGATCTCGGCCGGAGGCCCCCCCTTGTCGTCCATCCGCACGACGAGCTCGTTCCACGCCTGTTCGAGCGTCATCGTCACGGCGCCCGGCGAGTCCGCCTCGAGCTTCGCGAATGAGCAGAAGAGGCACGACGCGACGCAGACGTTCGTCACCTCGATCCGCATGTTGCGATTGAAGTACGTGCGATCGCCGTGCATGCGCTCGCGGACCTCGTTGGCCAGCTGGCCGACCGCCAGCAGGTCCGGGTTACGGAAGAGCGAGACGCCGTCGTCGAACGAGAGACGCTCGCGGGCGCGGACCTTCCTGGCGATGGATTCGAGCGTGAGGTCAGGCATGCGAAGAGGTCTCGGTGGCTGGGGAGGGAGACGCGGCAAGCGATGAGGTGACAAAGACGGCGCGGCGGCCTGCGACGGCGAGCAGCCCTTCGATCTCCTTCTTCTTGAGCGAGGACACCGCCACCATCCCCTGCCCCTTCACCTTGCGAGTGCTGTCCTCGGCGATGGGCAGGCCGCGGCGGTTGGCGATCGGGCCGACGAGCTCGCTCGCGCCGAAGCCGAGCGCGACCTGCGCGACCTCGAGGCTCGACTCCGACCAGTCGACGCGCACGCGAGCCGAGCGCGGCCCCGTGATGCGAGCGATGGCCACGCGGCGCAGGATCGCAAAGCCGGCGTGGCTCGCGTCGACCAGCGAGACCGCGACGACGTCAGGCCCCGTGTCCGGCGCGACGTTGACGAAGATACGCACGCTGTCGCCCGCTTCGTCCTGGCGGATGCGGTCGGCCAGCGCCCCGACCGCGAGCAAGTCGGCGGTCTCGAGGACCTTCGCGAGGTCGCGGACGGCAGCGAGGTCGCCGCGCGCGCGGGCCTCGGCGATCGGTGTGAGGCCGGCGGCAGCGAGCGCGCGGTCGACCAGCGTGGTGCTCCGAATCGTTGCGCTCATTGTGGGGTCTTCCATCGGTGCGAGAGCTTGTGGGCGACGCCGAGGTGGTCGAGCACCCGGGCGACGACCGTGTCTACGAGGTCTTCCATCGTCGTCGGCTTCCCGTAGAACGAGGGCATCGCAGGCAGGACGAGCGCCCCCGCGCGCGTCACCTGCGTGAGGTTCTCGAGGTGGATGAGGCCGAGCGGGGTCTCGCGCGGGACGAGGATGAGCGTGCGCCGCTCCTTCAGCATGACGTCGGCGGCGCGCGTGACGAGGGTGTCGGAGGTGCCGTGCGCGACCTTGGACACCGTGCTCATCGAGCAGGGAAGGATCACCATCGCGTCCCAGCCCGCGCTGCCGCTCGCGAACGGCGCCGAGTAGTCGCGGCCGCCCCATACCGGCACGCCGAGCTGCTCGCGCAGGTCACCCCCGCACTCGAGCGCCCACACCTCCGGCGCCGTCTCCGACGCGACGACGGCGACCTTGGCTTTGCCGTCGCTCTCGCGCATCCACTCCCTGAGCACGCCGACGAGACGCTTGGCGTACGGCGCGCCGCTCGCGCCGGTGATCCCGACCACGACCTTGCGAGCGCTCGTGCTCATGCGCCCACCTGCGCACGCACGATCGAAGCCACGCCGAGCGTCAGAGCCTCGCTCTTCACGCCGACGAAGCCGGCCTGCGTCACCGCGCGCTCGTACTCTGCGAGCGACAGGAAGCCGTCCATGCTCCGCGCAAGGTAGGCGTACGCGCCGCGATCGCCCGACAGGAGGCCGCCGACGGCCGGCAGGAGGAGGCTCGCGTACACGCGATGGAAGAGCTTCGTCGCCAGGCGCGACGGACGGAAGAACTCGAGCGTCACGAACACGCCCCCCGGGACGAGCACGCGGCGAACCTCGCGCACCGCCTTCTCCGGGTCGGCCACGTTGCGGATGCCGAAGCCGCAGATCACCGCCGCCAGCGACGCGTCCTCGAACGGGAGCGCCTGCGCGTCCGCGACGACGATCTCCGCGCGCGGCACCTTGGCGCGCCCCTGGAGGAGCATCGGCTCGGAGAAGTCCGACGCGATGAGGCGCTGATGCGGCCGCGCGCGATCGAGCATCACGGTGAGATCGAGGGTGCCGGCGCAGAGGTCGAGCGACGGGCCGCGCGGGGCTCCCTCGAGAGCGTCAACGGCGCGCTGGCGCCAGGCGACGTCGAGCCCGCCAGAGAGTACGCGGTTCAGGAGGTCGTACGTGGGCGCGATGCGTCCGAACATGTCGCGGACGCCGTCGGCGTGCCCACCCAGGTCGGGGGCACGCGCGCTCACGTCGGCGATCGGGCCACTCACGTCCGGCCTCCGAGGAATGACCGCGCGGCGCGCAGCACCGATTCGGTCAGGCGCGCGGCTTCCTTGCCGATCGGCTCTCCGGCGCGGGCGCCGCCATTCGCGCGCGCTTTCGCGCTGTCTCTGCCGTGCTTCCATGTTGGATCGAGCCCGAGCTCTGCCCATCGCGCGTCGACCTGGGCCTCCATCGCCGCCGTCGTCCGGCAGACCTGCGGCCACTCGCGCTTGTAGCCCTCCTCGGGCCACTTCTTCGTCCCGTCGATCGCCATCTTGCCACCGAAGAGCGCCTGGTTCGCGCCGTGGTCGAGCTGGTCGATGGGGCCGTCGACGAACGTGATGTCCCGCTTCGGGTCGAGGTTCGCGAGCAGGCGCCAGGCGACCTCGGCGGGGTTCTGCACGTCGACGTCGTGGTCGACGATGCACAGCACCTTCGAGAACGACATCTGCCCCGACCCCCACAGCCCGTGCGCCACGCGGCTCGCGTGCAGCGGGTACTGCTTCTTGATCGAGACGAGCACGAGGTTGTGGAACGCCCCCTCGACCGGCAGGTTCATGTCCACGATCTCGGGGAACATCGTGCGGAGGAGCGGCAGGAAGATGCGCTCGGTCGCCTTCCCGAGCCACGCGTCCTCCATCGGCGGCGGCCCGACGAGCGTGCACGGATAGACCGCGTCCGAGCGGTGCGTGAGCGCGGTCACGTGGAACCGCGGGAACCTGTCGACCGGCGTGTAGTACCCGGTGTGGTCGCCGAACGGACCCTCGTCGAAGAGCTCCTCCTGCGGGTCGACGTAGCCTTCGAGGACGAAGTCGGCGTCGGCGGGGACGTCGAGCTCGACGGTCTTCCCGCGCACGGTCTTCACGGCGCTCTTGCGCAGGAACCCGGTGAGCATCCACTCGTCGATGCCGTCCGGCAGAGGCGCCGTGGCCGAGTACGTCAGCGCCGGGTCCCCACCGAGCGCGACCGCGACCTCGAGCCTCCGTAGCCCCATCTCCTTCGCGCGGCGGAAGTGACGCGCGCCGGTCTTGTGGATCTGCCAGTGCATGGCCGTCGTTCGCCGGTCGATGCGCTGCATCCGGTACATGCCGATGTTGCGCGCGCCGGTCTCGGGGTCGCGCGTGATGACGTTGGGCAGCGTGAGAAACGGGCCGCCGTCGTCGGGCCACGACGTGAGGATGGGGAGGAGGTCGAGGTTCACCGCATCCCCTTCGAGGACGACGTCGTGACAGCGCGCCTCGCTCACGCGGCGCGGCGGCACGTGCGCGAGCTCCGGCAGCGTCTGCGCGAGCTGCGCGAGGCCGGCGGCGCTCATGGAGGGGCGAGTGTGGACGAGCGCCTCGATGGCGCGCGCGTGCTCCTCGAGATCGTCGACGCCGAGGGCGAGCGACATGCGGGCGCGCGAGCCGTAGGCGTTGATGAGGAGGGGGAACTTCGCGTCGCCGACCTGCTCGAAGAGGAGCGCGGGGCCGCCGGACTTCATGAAGCGGTCCGCGATGGCCGACACCTCGAGCACGGGGTCGACCCGCCGCGTGACGCGCACGAGCTCCCCGCGCGCTTCGAGCGCCGTCACGAACTCTGCCATGCCGTCGTACGCCATAGGTGCCTCGGGACGCCTCTCCGGTCGAACGAAAGCCAGCGAAAAGCGAACGAAACCAGCGCGTTCGCAAACTTTCAAAACATTCTGAACGGTGTGTACTTAGGCCCCGATGCCGAGGGCGTCAAGGCGATGGCGGAGCGGACCGGAGACCCGCCCTCGAAACCTTCCGCTCCGCTGCGTCACGTCTCGCTCGTCACAGCCGTGGGCGTAAGCCCACGGTGAGCGCGACGTCTCGGCAATGGGCTCTCAGCGCGGGTTTACAACCGCGGCTCTGTGGGCTTCCGTCCGCCCGCCGACAAGGTACAAAGAGAGGCCCCCCGCGCGAGGCCTCTCGCTGCTCCCTGCGTAAAATCCGCGCGGCGTCTACGCCGTGACCTCTACGCTACGTGCGGAGCGGTCACGGGCGCCGACGCTGCGCTCGCTGTGCTGGTTGACGGAGACGACGAAGCCGTCGCCGGCGTCTCGGCCGACAATGTCCCCGCAGGCGCCAGCGCTCCGGGCGCGACGCCTATCGAACGACGCTCCGGACGAACCCGGAGCGTCGCGTCGCCAATCGATCGTCTGGGCCGTCGAACCGGAATGTTCGTGTCGCCGATCGCACGTTTCTGCGGGCGAACCAGGACGTTCGCGTCGCCGATCGAGCGTTTGCGGCGCCGAACCAGGAGCTTCGCGTCGCAAACCTACGACTTCTCGCAGCACCCCAGCGCGTTGCGCGACTCTCCGTCGCGGCACTGACGACGGCACTCCGTCTCGGCGGGCGCAGCCGCCGGACGGACTGGGCGCGGCGGCGCGACGACTGCGGGAGGCGGCGCGACGTGACGTTCCTTCATTTTCGCGATGAGGCGCGGAGCCTGCCCGAGCGCGTTCACGAGGAGCACGGCGACCTGCTCGGGATCGGCGCGGCGTGACGTGGGCTCCGTCGGGTTCAGTTCCGCGAAGTCGACGGTCACGCCATCGACCTCGATCCGCAGGCTCGCGCGGCTGAACACCCAGCCGGTAGTCGGGTCTGCGCCGACCGCCCCCTCGACGCGCACGTTCCAGTCATGCGCCTGGGCTGCGCTGCCGACGACCCCCAGCCCTGCGCTCACCATGCGTCGCTCGAGCGCGTCGCTGAGGTCGCCGTCGAGCGTCGGGACTCGCGAGCGGACCGTGTCATCAATCTTCAGGGTCGGCGGGCGGAGCAGAAGGACGGTCTTCCCCGCGAGCACGGCGTCGAGCGCGCCCGCGAAGGGTGGAGGGGCGGCCCGCGGCCGTGGCGGCGGTGGAGGCGCGGCGACGACGACCGGCGCAGGCGGTGGAGGCGCCGGAACGAACAGCTGTTCCCCGGACCAAGACGTCGGGAACGCCGGCGTGGGGGAGCCCTTTACAATGGGGTGAAGCGTCGCGGCACAGCCGCTGAGGCTCGCCCCGAGCAGCGCCAGCCACATCACACACGCCAGCGATCGAGGCCTAGCTGCGTTCATGGCTGCGGTCCAGGCGCCAACGCTGGAGCCATCGCGGCGTCGACGATCGCGAGCTTGGCGGCGCGCTCCAGGCAGAGGTCAAACTGGCCGGTGTACCAGATGCCGAGCGGGTAACTGATGGCCTGGTGCGACGTGCGGTTGACCACGCCGTTGTCGAACGTGAGGTCGACGCTACAAGTGGCGCTCCCACTCGGCGTACCAACCGCTGAAAAAATCAAGGTCACTGGAGCAAGCACGGTGAGCATGACGTAGGTGATGGCGTCGGTTTTGTCGTCGACGACCATCCGGAAGCGGGCGGGGCGGGCGGGAGCGGCCGACGACGACCTGGCGGGCTGCCACTTGTCGAGCGCCTCTTTCACGGCGGTGCGCACCTGAGACGCCTCGTAGTTCGGCCCCGCCGCGGACATGTCGACCTCGGAGGCGACCTCATCCACGCGGAACGAAGGGAACCTCGCGGGGTACGCGACGTTGGTGTCGACGCATGCGGCGGTCCCCAGCGCAAGCGCGGCCGCCAGCGTCGTGCCGAGCAGTGTGCGGCAAGGTCGCATCGGAGGGCGGGGACGTTAACGGAGTCCAGAGAGGTCGTCGATTGGAATCCGTGCTGCCGGGTTGCGTGCGCACCGAGCAAGACGCACGCTCCTCGATGTGAAGCCCGGCGATCACCCAGAGTTCTTCCACTTCCCTGCCCCCGAAGGGCGGAGCCGCGAGAGCACGATCCGGCTCGACGCGAGCGGGACCTTCACACACGACGGCGAGGTGGTCCTTCACCCCGGCCTCGCGCAGGCGATGCACACGTGGATTCGCCGGCACCCGGACGACGGCCGTTACATCCTGTCGAACGGTTACGACTGGACGTATTTCACGGTCGACGACGCGCCGTTCACGGTGCGCAGCGTCCGCCGCGACGGCGACCACCTCGTGCTCGCGCTCTCGGACGCGACCGAGGAAGAGTGGGATCTCACAGGCCCGCAATCGACCCGGACGGGGCCGGATGGCGCGCTCTACGCCAAGGTGAAGCGCGGGGCGTTCGAGGCGAAGTTCACGACGCACGCGCAGGGGAAGCTGGCGCCGTTCCTCGAAGAGGTCGACGGCAGCCCGTGCGTGCGTGTAGGCGGGGCAGCCCACGCGGTGGGCTGACGTTCATGTACGCTGCAGGCCCTTTTGCCCGGCGCGCTCCTGGATTAGGCTGCGCGTCCCCATGCGTCTGCTCATCGCCGACAAGCTTCACCCTCGCGCCATCGAAGAGCTCAAGACCCTCCCCCTCGAGGTCGTCTACGACCCGGAGGTCACGCGGGAGTCGCTCGAGGCCAAGATCTCAGGCGTCGGCATCCTCGTCGTTCGCTCGACGGAGGTGACCGCCGAGGCCATCGACAAGGCCAAGCAGCTTCACCTCATCGTGCGCGCGGGCGCCGAGTTCAGCACCATCGACGTGCGCGCGGCCAGCCGTCGCGGCATCTACGTGGCGAACTGCCCCGGGAAGAACGCCGCGGCGGTGGCGGAGCTCGTGTTCGGCCTGCTGCTCGGCATCGACCGGCGCATCCCGGACGCGGTCCTCTCGCTCCGCAACGGCAAGTGGGAGCGCTCGCGGTACGGCGGCGCGGAGGGGCTCCACGGCAAGACGATCGGCATCGCCGGCTTCGGGGCGGTCGGGCGCGAGGTCGCGGTCCGCGCGCGGGGCTTCGGGATGCACCCCATCGCCTGGAGCCGCTCGCTCACCGCGTCGAAGGCGGCGGACCACGGCGTCGTGTACGCCCCCTCGCTGGACGATCTGGCGGCGCGCTCGCAGGTGCTGTCGCTTCACCTCCCCATCACGGACAAGACGCGCGGCGTGGTCGGCGCCAAGGTCCTAGGGGCGATGCCTGCGCGCAGCATCCTCATCAATACGGCACGCGCGGACCTCATCGACTACGCGGCGCTGCGCGAGGCGGTCCAGAAGCAGAAGCTGCGCGTCGGCCTCGACGTCTTCCCCGACGAGCCGAAGGGGACGAAGGACTACAAGAACGACCTCTTCAGCGTCCCGGCCGACAACAACGCCGGCTTCGTATACGGCACCCCGCACATCGCCGCGTCGACCGACCAGGCCCAGCTCGCCATCGCGAGCGAGACGGTCCGCGTCATCCGCTCGTTCCTGCTGGAAGCGAACGTCCCGAACGTCGTCAACGTCTCGTCGTCGTCGACGGCGCGCTTCCAGGTCGTCATCCGCATGGTCGACAAGGTGGGGACCTTCGCGAACGTGCTCAACGTCATCAAGCGCCACGGCATCAACGTGGAGGAGGTGACGAACACCATCTTCGAAGGCGGCGGCGCCTCGTGCGCGAAGCTCCGCGTGGTCTCTCGACTCAACGAGGCGTGCCTCGCGGAGATACACGCCTTCGAGGAGGTGCTCCACGTCGACATGGTGCCCCTGCCCAACCTCGCGTGAGCCAGCGCACGTGAAGCCGAGGCTCGCCGCGATCGTCCTCGTGACGCTCGCGGCCGCGTGTCATCCGAAAAGCAACGCAACGGGGACGACAGGGGACGCGGCAGCGGCGGCCGCATCGTCGCGCGCGAAGGGCGGTGACGGCGGCGACGCGATCGCGAAGGCTCCGGTCGAGGCCGCGGCGACGGTTGCGGACGACGCGCTCCCGCCGTTCACGAGCGACGAGCTGACCACGAGGGCGAAGCACCTCCTCGAGGCCATCCAGAAGGACGACGCGAGCCTGGCGACCGACCTCGTCTTCCCGCGCGATGCGTACCTGCTGGTGAGGGACACGCCTGACCCTGGCAAAGCCTGGGACATGAGCGTCCTCGGCGCGTTCAAGAAGCAGGTCCACCTGCTGCACCGCAAGACGAAGGGGATCGATCGCGCGGTCTTCACGAGCTTCGAGCTCGGTCAGCCCGCGAGCGAGGCGATGCCGAAGAAGCGCGACCTGAAGCGAATGCTCTGGCGCGCGCGACGGTCACGCCTCGGCTTCACGATCGACGGCAAGCCGAGCCACTTCGACGTCGTCGAGATGACCGGGTGGCGCGGCTCCTGGTACGTCACCAAGCTCAGGTGAATGCCGTTTTTCGCCGATGGCGGCCACCTGGAGCTACGGCTTCCTGGCTCGCTCCTCGGCTTTCACTTCTTCGAGCAGCATCTCGATGCGCGTGAGGTCGTCGACCCCCTCGTCGTAGAAGAACGTCAGCTCCGGGGTGACGCGAAGGCCGAGACGACCCGAGATCGTCTTGCGGAGCATTCCCGCGGCGCGCCCGAGCCCGATGAGTGCCTGCTTGCGAAGCTCCTCGTCATCGCCCCCCACCAGCAGCCGTACGTGGACGCGCGCCGTCCGGAGGTCGTCCGGCATTTCCACGCGGGTGACCGTCACGTTCGCCACGCGCGGATCGCGCACGTCGCGCCCGAGGGCCCACGCAACCTCCTTCGCGACGCGGGCCGAGAGGCGGACCGATCTCTTGACGTCAGTAGCCATCGTGGTCCGGTCCTTCCAGCTCGTCTTCCATCTCACCCATCGGGATCATCTCGGTCGCCCTCGCCGTGAGGACCATCTCTTCCTGCGTCTCGGCCGCCCGCGCGACGTCGGCCAAGACCGAGTCGCACACCGTGGCGTCGCTCGAGACGACGCACACGCCGAAGACCGCGCGCTGGAGGAGATCCTGCGCGCCGACCTCGGCGATCGAGACGTCGAAGCGGCTGCGCACCCGGTCCCGGAAGCGCCGCACCGAGCTGCGCTTCTCCTTGAGCGACCGGGCTGCAGGCAGGTGAAACGTCAGCCTGAGCACACCGACGTGCATCGGCGGCGTCAGAGCTTCTGTTTGACCTCATCGATCTCGTAGCACTCGATGATGTCCTTCTCCTTCATGTCGTTGAAGCCGTCGAGGCTGATACCGCACTCGAAGCCCTCGGCGACGTCCTTCACGTCGTCCTTGAAGCGCTTCAGGGCGGCGACCTTCCCCTCCCAGAGCACTGCGTTGTCGCGCAGGAGGCGCATCTTCGCGGAGCGCTTGATGATCCCCGCGATGACGTAGCAGCCAGCGACCGCGACGTTCTTGACTTTGAAGACCTGGCGAACCTCGGCCTTGCCGTTGGATCGCTCGACCAGCGTCGGCGGGAGGAGCCCTTCCATCGCGCCGCGCACGTCGTCGACCGCGTTGTAGATGATCGAGTAGAGGCGAATCTCGACCTTGTTCTCCTCGGCGAGGGCGGAGGACTTGCCGGCGGGCCGGACGTTGAAGCCGATGACGATCGCCTTCGACGCGATGGCGAGGTTGATGTCGCCCTCGGTGATGGCGCCGACGGCGGCGTGGATGATGGAGAGGCGCACCCTGTCGGTCGACAGCTTTGCGAGCGCGTCGGCGACGGCCTCGACGGAGCCTTGCACGTCTCCCTTGAGGATGATGCGCAGCTCCTGCTGACCTTCGTCCGCCATGCGCTTCGAGAGCTCCTCGAGCGACACCTTGGCGGTGGACGGAATGAGCGACTTCGCCATCTTCCCGCGGCGGCTCTCGGCGATCTCCTGCGCCTTCTTCGGGTCTTTCACGGCGTGCATCGGGTCGCCGGCGCCCGGGACGTCCGAGAGGCCGAGGATCTCGACGGGGGTCGAGGGGCCGGCCGACTGGATGTTCTTGCCGTGCTCGTTCGTCATCGCGCGGACCTTGCCGAAGCCAGATCCTGCGAGGATGAAATCGCCGACGCGCAGGGTGCCGTCCTGGACGAGGACGCGCGCGACCGGACCACGACCGCGATCGAGCAGCGCTTCGAGGACGGTGCCGCTCGCGGCGGTGTCCGGGTTGGCCTTGAGGTCGAGGACCTCGGCCTGGAGGGCGACGGCCTCGAGCAGCTGCTCGATGCCAGCGCCGGTGAGCGCGGAGACGTTGACGAACATCGTCTCGCCGCCCCACTCCTCGGGCTGCAGACCGAGCTCGGCGAGCTCGCGCCGCACGCGCTCGGGGTCGGCCGCGGGCTTGTCGCTCTTGTTGACCGCGACGATGATGGGGACGCCGGCCGCCTTCGCGTGGTTGTACGCCTCCTTCGTCTGCGGCATGACGCCGTCGTCCGCCGCGACCACGAGGATGACGAGGTCGGCGCCGCTCGCGCCACGTGCGCGCATCTGCGTGAACGCCTCGTGACCCGGCGTGTCGAGGAACACGATCGTCCCGTGAGGCGTCTCCGCCTTGTACGCGCCGATGTGCTGCGTGATTCCGCCCGCTTCGCCGCCGGCGACGTTGGCCTTGCGGATGCGGTCGAGGAGGCTCGTCTTGCCGTGGTCGACGTGCCCCATGACCGTCACGACCGGCGGGCGTGTCACCTGGTTCGGGTCTACCTCGACCTCTGCCTTCGGCGTGCCCTCCTCGCCTCGAGCGACGGCGATGCTCTGCTCCTCGCTCTCCGCGACGTCCTCGATCTCCCATCCGAACTCGGACGCGAGGATCTTCGCCGTGTCGGCGTCGAGCGTCGTGTTGATGTGCACGCCCGTCATCCCCATCGAGAGGAGCTTCATCAGAAGCTCCGTCGACTTGAGCGACATCTTCTGCGCCATCGTCTGGAGCGTGACGTTCTCGTCGATCCGGATGACCTTCTTGTGCGCCCCCATCTCCTGCGTGGAGACGATGCCGGACGGACGACGCTGCGGCGTCTGGAACATCTTTCGCGGACCCGCTCCGCCTGCGCCACGCATCATCGAGCGGCCTTGCTGCGGCCCTCCTGCGCGGACGTCGCGTCGGGGGGCCGCGCCCGTCGATGCACCGGCGCGCGGGTCGTACTGCACCCGTCGCGGCATGGCGCCGGACGGACCGCCGCCAATCGCCGTCCGGGGCGCGGTGACGGGCGTCGGCATCGGCACGCCTGGGCGACCGGCCCAGTATTCGACGCCAGTCTTCGGTGCGGTCGAGGGGCGCGGCGGCGCGGCGGGGGCCGGCGTCTCGCGACGCGGCGCCTCGGGCGCGACCGCGACTGCCTCGACCCTCGCGGGCTCCGGCTCGGGCGGCGGCGTCGGTAGCCGCGGAGCAGAAGGCTCCGCTTGAACGACTTCCTGGTGCGTCGGCGCTCGCTCGGTCGGAGCCGTGGCCTCCGCAGCGGCGGACGACGGCGGAGCGACGGCGGCCTCGGTCTCGAGGGAGCGCGTGGAGCGTCGCGCGCTGGGCCTCTCGGACGGTGCAGGCTCGTGGACCTCGATCGGAGGGGCCACTTCGCGCACGCTGTGCCGCTCTTGCGGGATCTCGCGGACGGACTCACGTGCGGGCGGCAAGCGCGCTGCGGACGGCTCCGGTGCGGCGACGACCGCGTGACCGTTCCCCGAGTCGGGCATGTTGCGGACGGACTCGCGGTCCTCCGGGAGCGCCCTCGACGACGGGATCGCGGGAGTGCTCGGAGGCCCGTCGGGCACGCCGGTCTTCACCGCCGCGCGCCGCTTCAGGACGCCTGGCCGGATCCGCTCTTCGACGACGGGCCCCTTCTGCTTCTCGAGGTGCCGCTTCACGCGCTCGATGGCGTCGGTGTCGACCGAGCTCATGTGATTGCGGACGTCGTTGATCCCCACCGCCTGAAAGAGACCCACCACGGCCTTCGGATCGAGGTTGAGCTGCTTAGCCACTTCGTAAACGCGCACCTTGCTCATCGAACCTCCCGAACCCTGCATGCAAAACTCCCTGCTCGACGTCGCATCGTTTCGTGTGTCTCTCAGCCGCGTGGCCGCGCGAGCACGCTCACTGCATCGGCAGCGGCGCGAGCGCAATGGATCTGGGCGGCGACTCCAGGATGTGTGATAGCGACGACGGCGACCTCCTCACGTCCGAAGAGGGCTCCGAGGTCTGCTTTCGTGCCGTAGGCGACGACCCGGCCGTCGTGAACCGCGCCCAGAAGGGCACCCTTCGTTCCGCTCGCGCCCGCGTCGACGGCGACGATCGCCAGTCTCGCCTTGCCCGTGGCGACCGCCTCGCGAGCCTCTTCTCCGAAGGCGACCAGCTTCGCTCGCCTCGCTCCCAGAAGCAGACCGCGGATGCGCTGCTCGGCGGCGAGGATGATCTGCTCCGCCAGGGACTTCGGCGTCGCCGAGACCGGATGCTTGAAGGAACGGGCGAAGCCGCCGCGACACGCCCGCTCGATGCACGCAGGGCGGACGTGCACGTGCGCGCCGCGCCCGAAGGAGCTGCCCGCGAAATCGACCGCGACCTCGGCTCGCTCGTCCTTGCTCGCCGTCGGTCCGAGGACCACGCGGACGTGAAGGTCGGCGATCGGTGTCTTGCTCGACTCGATCTCCTCGACGTCGGCCGCCGAGAACTTCGCCTGGCAGCCGACGCAGGTCCGCACCGACTCGCGCGTGTCACGCGAGCCCCGGCCTTTGCCGGGAGCCTCTGCCGTTTCAGCGGCAGCGGAGGGTACGGGAGTGGAGGTCATGATGAGCACCGTTCCTTCGTCAGGCCGAAGCCGTCCCCGCCTCGGCGGCGAGCTCTTCGGTCTCGCGGTCCTTCGCGGCCTTCGCCGCGAGCCGACGCTGTGCCTCGAGAGGCTTCGACTCGGTCCCCAGGAAGAGGTCTGCGCCCTGCTTGATGGCACGCGCCTTCTTGATCCCGAGACCCGTCTTGATGGCGAGCTTGTCCTCGTCCTCGCGGTGGATCTCCTCGACCGAGCGATATCCCGCCTCGTTGAGGAGCTGGATCGTTCGCTCGCCTACGCCGCGAACGAAGAGCAGTCGATCGCGCTCGGTGAGCGCCTCGGTGCGTCCGCCAGCCGCCTGGAGCCGCTCCTGGCGGAGACGCTCCATCGTGACCTCGGCGTTGTCCTTGATCTTCTGCGCGGCCTCGGGGCTGCCCACGCCGGCGACTCCCGCGAGCTCCTGCTCGGTGGCTTCCGTGAGCTCCTCGAGCGCGCGGAACCCCATGCGGTACATGCTCCGCGCGATGGCGTCGGTCACGCCCTCGATCTGCTGGAGGGCGGCGATCGCCTCCTCCTCCATCTGCTTGAACTTGCTCTCGCTGATGATGTCGAGCTTCCAGCCCGTCAGCTGGGCGGCGAGGCGGACGTTCTGCCCCTTCCGCCCGATCGCGAGCGATAGCTTCTCATCCGGCACGACGAGCTCCATCCGCCCGTCCGCTTCGTCGACGATCACCTTGTTCACCTCGGCCGGCTGGATCGCCGCGCACACGAAGCGCGCCGGGTCACGGTCGTAGGGGACGATGTCGATCTTCTCGCCGCGCAGCTCCTGGACGACGGCCTGGACGCGCGATCCCTTCATGCCGACGCACGCCCCCACGGGGTCGACGTCTGCGTCACGGCTGGTGACGGCGATCTTCGAGCGAGCGCCGGGCTCGCGAGCACAGGCGACGACTCTGACGATGCCCTCGTAAATCTCGGGGACCTCGGCCTCGAAGAGCTTCTCGACCAGCTTCGGGTCTGCCCGCGAGAGGATGACCTGAGGGCCGCGGGCCTCCCGGTCGATCTCCTTGACGTAAGCGACAACGCGATCGCCCGGACGGTAGGCCTCCCGCGGCGTCTGCTCGCGGAACGGGAGGATGCCTTCGGTCCGGCCGAGATCGACGATGAGGTTGTTCCCCTTCTCGAAGCGGCGGACGACGCCCTTGATGAGCTCGCCCTTCTTGTCCTTGAACTCGTTGAAGATCAGGTCTCGCTCTTCGTCGCGAACACGCTGGATGAGCACCTGCTTCGCCGTCTGCGCCGCGATGCGCCCGAAGGACGCGCGCGCCTGCTTGACGTTCAGCAAATCGCCGAACTCTCGGTCCTGCTCGGCCGCCTTCTTCGCGTCCGCGGAGTGCCAGAAGATCTGGAAGCCGAGCTCCTCGCCGAGCTCCGCCTCGAGGCCGGCGGCGCGCGCCTCGTCGAGGCCGATCTCGCGATCCTCGTCGGACGGATCGTCCACCACCGTCATGTACTGGAAGAGGTCGACCTGGCCGGTGTCCTCGTTGAACCGGGCTTCGAGCTCGCGCGTCGGGCCGAAGGCGCTCTGAGCCGCCTTGAGGATTGCCTCCTCGACCGTCTTGACGAGGCGCGTCTTGTCGATGCCCTTGTCCTTGGCGACCATCTCGATCGCCTGCGTGAGGCTCATGTCCTGGTTGCTGCTTTGCTGCTGAATGGCCATGTTTTTTCCTCTAGCGTGAGTCCGAGTCCTCTCGCGGCATTGCGCGAGAGCGCTACGACTTCGAAGTCTCTTCCGGATGCTCGGGTGCTGTGCGTTGCTTGCCTGCCGCGCCTGTCTTGCCAGTGCCGCCGGACTTGCCGGCCTTCCCGCTCTTCGGTGCCTTGCCGGGCTTCGGCGGCGGACCGAACTCGAAGACGAGCCGCGCAGAGAGCACGTCGTCGAGGCGAATCACGCGGAGTCGGGACCCCTCGCGAACGCTGACGGTCCCGACTTCGGACGACGGCTCGATGACGCCGACGACGACCTTCTGCCCATCGACGGACTCTCGGACCTTGACCTTGGCCTTCTGACCGACGAACCGCACGTAGTCACGAGGATCGCGCAGCGGGCGCTCGACGCCAGGCGAGCTCACTTCCAGCGTGTAGCGGTGCGGGATGATGTCCGCGACGTCGAGCGCAGGCGACAGGTCGCGCGCGACTCCGGCGCACAGCTCCAGGCCGACCGCCGCGCTCTCGGTCGTGGCGTTGGTCTCCGCGCTCCCGAGCTTTTCGACGAAGATGCGCAGGATCCAGCCGCCCGGCTCCTGCTTCCACTCGATGTCGACCACCTCGCCACCGTGCGCACGCACGACCGGGCCGACCACGGCATCGAGCCGCGGACGATCAAGGAGGGTTTCGGGTCGACTGAGCACTTTCATGGGACGGACATTGCGGGAAAAAAAAACGCGGGCCCCGGTCTGGGGTCCGCGCAACGATGAAACCACCAACAGGGCGGCTCTAGTTAGCGCAACGCGCACAGCTCGGCAAGCAGAACGTTGCGGTAGGTGTCGATGGCCCGTAGACCGCGTCACATCGCTCGTCCATCCTGGACGCGTGAGACTTGCTCGGCTCCGCCCCGTCCTTTTCACGGCTCTCGGCGCCGCTGGGTGCACCGACTTCCACCTCGCCGCGGGGGTCGACGGAGGCGCGGACGGTGCGCCCGTCCATCTGGCGCTCGACGCTCCCCGCGAAGCTGACGCAAACGGGCGCGCCGATGCGAGCGCACCGGTCGACGCGCGCGCGGACGCTCACCTCGACGGCGCGCCCACCGACGCACGCTCGGTTTGCACCGGAGCAGGCTGCGGAATCGAGATCATGGTCAAGAACCTGCAGCAGCCGGTGGGCCTCGCGGTGGACGCGACGTACCTCTACTGGATCGAGCAGGGGGTGATCGGCGACGGCGGCGCGGGCGATTACGGGGAGCTCGCGCGGATGCGAAAGGACATGCCGTGCAACACCGCGTCGTGCGCGTTCACGGTGCTCGACCCGCTCGTCCTCGCTGGCGATGGCATCTACAACTCGACGCTCGCGGTCGGCCCGACCGCCGTCTGCTACTCGCAGACGTTCAACGCGATGTTCGCGTACTCCGTCAACTGCGTCTTCCTCGGAACCGGCAACGAAGCCAACCTCGCGCAGGGGACCGGCTACGTACAGGGCATCTGGGTCGGTCCTTCGGGTGCTGTCTGGGCGAACAACGGATCCATGACCGGCATCGCCGATGGGCTCGTCGAGGGGGCCAGCTTCGATGGCGGGATGCAGACCGTCGCGGGGAAGCGCCCGGGGCCCTGGGGCGTGACGAGCGACGGGGCAGAGGTCTTCTGGACCGAGAGCGGCCTCGATGCGGGGACCGGCGCCGTCCTCGGCGCGCGCGGCGACGTCGGTGTCCAGCCGCTCGCGACTGCACAGGCAGCGCCGTCAGGGATCGCTGCGTCGGGTGGATATGTCTACTGGGTAGACGCTGCGGCGGGCACCGTGCTGCGTGCCGCGTCGACAGGCACCGGCTCCGTGGAGACCGTCGCAGAGAACCAGCCGGGCCCCTTCGCGATCGCCGTCGATGCCAACGGCATCTACTGGGCGAACGCGGGGACGCCGTTCCAGAACGACACCACCGGCGGTTCGATCGCCCACGTCATCAGCCCCAGCGGTACGGTTAGCATCGACCTCCCGAACCTCACGAACGTGTTCGGCGTCGCGATCGATGGCGCGTACGTGTACGCGGTCCTCGCCGGCACGTACGCCGCAGACTACACGGACGGCGAGATCGAGCGCGTGGGCCGGGCTCCCTGACGAGGTTGTACGAGACCTAGTCGTCGACCCGAGGAGCCCGTGTCGTTCAAACGGTTGACGCGTGCGACCGCTCCGCGCGCGCTACTAGCGTGGCGTCCGCTCCGAATTCACCCCGGGAGAACCTCCATGTCTACGATCGCTCGTCTCCGTTTCCTTTCGCGTCCCCGGGTCTGGTCCTGCGTGGCATCGGCTGGCCTTCTCGCGGCAACGGCATGCAGTGGCACCTCCGCACACGCGCTCGACGACGGCGGCATCGAGCCCTTGCCGGACGCGGGGCACATCGTGACGAGCGCGACTCACTCGCTGCTGTCGTCGAGCTCCACCTCTCCGTCGCAGTCGAGCTCGCAGTCCACGTCGAGCGCGCAATCCGCGTCCAGCTCGCAGTCGACGTCGAGCGCGGACTCCGACGCCGGCTCGAGCTCGCAGTCAGGGTCGAGCACGGAGTCGGGGTCGAGCAGCGGATCCGCGTCGACCTCGGGGTCGAGCAGCGAGTCAGGGTCAAGCTCGGGATCGAGCTCCACGTCTTCGTCGAGCTCGAGCGCGGCGCCGCCCACGCCGATCGTCGCCGGAACGGACCTCACGATCTACGGGGTCACTACCGATGGCTACGTGGCCTACTACGACCACGTCCACTCGACGATCAACGTCGTGGCCGTGGGCGGCGGCGCGCCGACGCAGATCAGCGCGACCCCGGGCTCGAACTTCACGATCTTCACCGAAGAGAAAGCCGTCCTCGTGTGGACGAACCTCGACGCCGCCAACGTCGGCACCCTCGTGGTGTGGACGGCCGACGACGGCTTGCACACGCTCTCGACGACGTCGCTGTCCCCGCAGGCTGCGGTGGACGCTTCCTCGACCTACGTCGTGTACGAGACGAGCGTCAACGAGGCGTCGTCGACCGGAAACGTCGTGGGTTCGCGGACGGACGGCTCCGGCGGTGTCACCCTCGTCACCGGCGCCACCACGCCAGGCTTCATCCTGGCGGGCAACTACGCCGTGGTGAACTACGCGCTCGGCACCGAGCTCTATACTCAGTCGTTCGCCCTCGAGACCTGGGCGAGCACGGTGATCACCACCTCCACCGTGGCTGGCACGCAGACGCTCGAAGGGGTCGACTCGGCGGGTACGAAGGTGCTCGTGCTCGACCCGTCGAACTCTCTGAACGTGTTCCCGATCGCAGGGAGCACCGCGACGCTCATCGCGTCCGGCGTGACCACGGCGACCCTTGGAGCTTCTGCGATGTTCGCGCCCACCGGCGCGGAGGTCTACTTCGCGGGCGGCGGAGGAGCGACGCTCGACAAGTCGGTGTCGACGGCGTCGGCGGTCGATGTGCTCGCGAACGGCACCAACCTCAGCCTCTACGGCCTCGCCCCGAACCTCTCCAGCATGATCGCGTACGGCGGCGGGACCCCGGCGTCGAACGTCTACTTCCAGCCCACCTCCGGCCTCGCGCCCCTCGCTGTCCTCACGCCCGCGATGGGCTTCGGCGGTGCGCTCTACACGAACGACTCCTCTCACGTCCTGTTCTTCTCGGACTACAGCGAAGTGACAGGGATCGGCTCGCTGCACTCCCTCGCCACCGCGGCCGGGACTTCATCGCTCATCGACGCGAGCTTCGCTACGGTCGGCGCGTACGGAGCGTCGAAGGCGGTGCTCACGGACAACGTCACGACGACGACGGCGGACCTCAAGGTGTTCGACGCGGCGAGCACGGCCGCGCCGACACTCATCGCCGCCAGCGTCCAGTCGTTCACGGCGTCAGCCACGGTACCCACCGTCGGTTGGGGGTTCGCGTTCATGCCCGAGAGCACGAGCGTCGTGTATTTCGCCACCGCGCAGGCCGGACGCGTCGCCGGGATCTACGTGACCGCTCTGCCCTGAGCTCTCGCGCGCTGGTCCTCCGCAAGAAAGAACTCGTCGAGCTGCGGAGGCTTGACGGTCGTCCCCGCGAGCATCGCGTGCGCCTGGCCGCGGTGATGGATCTGATGCTGAAAGAGGTGCGCCAGCAGATCGCCGACTCGCTCGGGCTGATCGCCCGACGGACGCTCGACCGGGACGATCTCGTCGAGCGCGTCATCGTCCGGCAGCGACGCCACGAACGCCACGAGCTGACGATCGACCTCGCGTTGCGCTCGGAGGAGATCCGCGCACGTAGCGAACGTCGGGTCGGGCGCCGCGTACATGGCGCGCCCGTGGCCGCCCCGGCGCAGCGCGTCCAGGTAGAACACGTCGACGAGGTAGTTGTGCTCGAGCGTGCCGCGGATCGACGGGAAGAAGCTCACGCGGGTCGCGCGGTAATCCTCCTCGGTGAGCTCCCCACACGCGGCAAAGAGAGCGTCGTTCGCCCAGGCGTTGTTTTCTGCCATTCGCAGGAGCAGTTGTCGCGCGACCATGTCCGTCTCCCCTACTTCCCGGACGGCCTTCCCGGCCCCGATGCGAGCACATGCTCGATGAGGCGCTGGAACCTGGCGAACGGCTGCGCGCCGGTGACGAGATAACCCCCGACCACGAAGGCGGGTGTCCCGTTGATCTGCGCTGCCTCCGCAGCCCGCGTGTCTTCTTCGATCTCCGCCTTGTGGACGTGAGCGTCGAGCGCCCGATCGAACGCGACGACGTCCAGCCCGAGCTCGCGTGCGTAGGCGTCGAGCGCCGGTCGCTCGAGCCCCGAGCCGTCACCGTCATGGTCGGCCTGGTGCGCAAAGAGCTTGTCGTGCATCGCCCAGAAGCCGACATCCCCTTTCTGGTGCTGCGCTTCGGCGGCGGCCTCGGCGGCGAGAGCCGCGTGTTTGTGGAAGGGCAACGGCAGGTTCCGCCACACGAGCTTCACCCGTGAGCCGTACTTCGCGGCCACCTCGGCGAGCGCGGGCTCCGCACGGGTGCAATACGGGCACTGGAAATCTGCGAACTCTTCGATGATCACGGGTGCGGAGGCGGGCCCCTTGAACGGCGCGGTCGCGCGCGGTGGGACCGTACGGACGTCGCCGACGACGGCGCCTTTCATGATCGCCTCGTACACGCTGTGCCTCGGCGTACCCTTCGCGATGAGGGCCTCGGCGTGGCGTATCTCCTCGTCGATGATCGCCTTGAACGCCTCGAAGGGCTGCGCTCCGGCCAGCCGCCGACCGTTGATGAAGAAGTGGGGCGTGCCGTCCGCGTGGAGCTCCTCGGCCTCGTCGAGATCGTCCTCGATCCTCGCCGCGTAGCGCTTCGCCTCGATGGCCGTCTTCACGCGCGCGGCGTCGAGGCCGAGCACCTTACCGAGCGTCACGAGGTCGTCGTCTTCGAGCCTCGGCGCCGCAGCGAATATCGCGTCGTGCGCCGCCCAGAACCCCGCGTCCCCCTTCTCCGCGCGTGCCTCGCGCGCCAGCTCCGCCGCCGGCATCGCGTGCGGATGAAACGGCAGCGGCTCGTCCTTCCACGCGATTCGCACCTTGTCGCCGTACGTCTCGCGCACGCGATCGATCACGGCCTCTCCCCGCTTGCAGTACGGGCACTGAAAGTCGGAGAAGACGACGATCGTCACGAGCGCGTCCGACCTGCCGCGTACGGGCGCCGTGCCCACCGCCACCCCCCAGACCGTCGTGGTGTCTTCCTTCTCCTCAGGCTCCGCGGCTTCCACCGGCGCTTTCCAGTTCGCTCGTGCGAGGTCGGTGTAGAGCGCTTCGGGAAGGACACCTGCCGCGAGCCGCGCCCGCGCCTTCGGGAGCTCCACGTCGACGAGCGCCTCGAGCTTCTCGAGTGGCTGCGCGCCGACGAGCGCGACGCCATTGACGAAGAACGTCGGCGTGCCCGAGACGTGCAAGCGGTCCGCGACGGAGCGATCTCTGTCGATCTTCGCGCCCGCAGCGCCCGTCGCGAGGGCTTGACGGAAGGTCGCGGCGTCGACGCCAGCGCCATGTGCCCAACCCTCGTACGAGGCATCCGAGAGCTCGGACTGGTGGGTCAGCGTCAGCTCCCAGAACTTCCAGAAGGCGTCGGAATGGCCGAGCGCGAAGACGGTCTCGGCGGCAAGCGACGCCGCTCGGGCGTGCGGGTGGAACGGGAGCGGGTCGTCCTTCCACACGACGCGAAGGTCCGACGGACCGTACTTTTGCTCGAGCGCCTGAACCGTCTTCAGGATCTTGCCGGTGTACGGACACTCGAGGTCACCGAACACGACGACAGACACGAGCGCGTTGCGGCCGCCCCACGTCGGATCAGTCATCGAGATCGGGACGGTGGCTCCGTCTTCGCTCGCGGACGGCGCCGGCGGCAGCGCGAACGCCGCGCCCGGCGAACCGTGCGCTTCCGCGGACTCAGCGCGAGGAGGTGGCGACCCTCCGCCGCAACCGAGGAAGAGGAGCGCAAGGAATGTGGTCGAGGTCAGGGAGTGGCTGCGGCGCATGGGCGGCACGACTCTAGTCGACCACGGCGAGCTCTGCCCGTGAGACGTCGCAGTCGCTCGAGCCTCGAGCGTGCTTGCGGAACCTGATGCATGCGCTTGAATGAGAGGATGGCCCTGGCTCGCTTGCAACTCGGCGCCCTGTTCGCGGTCTCGACTCACCTCGCGGCGTGTGGCTCGGCAGCGACGAACCCATATGACTTCGGCGGGGATGGCGGGGCGGACGCCACAATCGACGCGACCGTCCGCGCGACCGTCGACGCACGGCGAGAGGCCAGCACGATCTCGCTCGGTGGCGGCGACAGTATGACCACGTGCACGGGCCTCGCGTGCGCCGTGACGAACTGTGGCGCTGGTCGCGATACGACCGTGAGCGGGTACGTCTACGCCCCCAACGGCCTCCTGCCGCTCTACGACGTCCAGGTCTTCGTTCCCAATGCGCCGCTCGACCCGTTCCCGGTCGGCGTCCAGTGCGACCACTGCGGGGCCCCGATCTCGGGCGCTCCGATCACGACGGCGCTGAGCGACGCCACCGGCCACTTCACTTTGACCGGTGTTCCATCCGGCTCCGACATCCCCATCGTCGTACAGCTCGGAAAATGGCGACGAAAGGCGACGATCGCGGAGGTAGTCCCGTGCACCGCCAACACGCTGACCGACGCGAACCTCACCCGTCTTCCGCGGACGCAGAGCGAGGGGAGCATGCCCCACATCGCACTCACCACCGGCGGGTGCGATCAGATGGGTTGCATGCTGCCGAAGATCGGCATCGATCCGTCGGAGTTCGGTGCCGAGAGCGACGGCTACAGCAAGGCGGTCAACGTCTACTCGGGAGCGGTGGAAGTGGGGGCGAGCACCACCGCAGACCCGAGCTGGACCTCGGTCACTCACCTCTGGGGTCAGCCTGACGGGTCGTTGCCTTCCGCAGGCGAGGGCAACATCAACAACTACGATCTCGCCATTCTCTCTTGCGAGTGCTCGGAGGCGCCCGACACGAAGGGGACGGTCGGCGCCCCGACCTTCGCCTGGATGACGGACTACCTCAATGCGGGCGGGCGCATCTTCACGACCGACTTTCAGTACACCTGGTACAAATTCAGCCCCGATCCGAACCTCGGCGGTGGTTCCTCGAGTAATCCGGACATCGGCATCGGGATGATGAAGGGCGGCGCCAGCCCCGGCCGCAGTCCCTTCACCCTCGCGACGTCGTTCCCCAAAGGGGCGGCACTGGCTGCGTGGCTCGAGAACGTCTACTCGGGCGTCCCGTTGCCCTCGGGGGCCACGTTCCGCACCGATGCGGGCATCGAGGGGGGGACGGTGACCCCCGACAGCATGTTCAGCAACATCCAGTCCCTCGCAGCGGCGAGCACGATCACCTGGGCGACATCTCCGAACTTCGGCACCGCGCCCGACTCCGGGCTCGTCGGACCGCGAGTCTTCACCGTCGACACACCGGTCGGACAGCCCGTCGCGAAGCAGTGTGGGCGTGGTGTTCATCTCGACATGCACGTCGACGAGGACGGGGAGGAGGTCGAGAACGGGTATCCGACCTCGGGCTGCGCGAAGCCGCTCACGCCCGCGGAGGCGGTCTTCGCGTTCTTCTTCTTCGATGTGTCCTCGTGCATCCAGGACGAGATGCAGGCGCCGCAGCCCCCGCCGTCATCCGCGAAGTAGCGCGCGTCACGTCCCGTCCCCGACCGTGGCAGTGCTTCCCTATGTCTGCGAGTATCGGGCGATGCCAGGGCGAGCGGCGCCGCCGCCATCTCTTCTCTAACGTCCACATGCACCGCGTCGTGCCAGCTCTCGAGCGAGCCCGGGCAAGCCGGAGCCGCAAGGTCAAAGTGGCCGCGATCGCGGAGGCGCTCCGCTTGGTGGCGCGAGATGGCGATGACGACGATCTCGCGACCGCCGCACGACTCATCGCGGGCGATGCGCTCCCAGCCGCGACGGGAGCGACCGTCGGCATCGGTTTCGCGCTGGTGATGGACGCCGCTTGTTCGGCGTACCAGCTCGTCCCCGCCGACCTTCGCGCCCACGCGCGCACGCTCGGCGACCTGGGCGACGCCGTGGGCGCGCTCGCCGCGCTCGCGCCCGACGGCGAGCAGCGGCCAGGGCTCACGATCGCCGACGTCAGGCAGCTCGCTTCTGCGCTCGCCGCGACGACGGATCGCTCGGCAAAGACCGCGACGCTGCGGGAGGCGTACCGGCTGGCGCGTCCGGATCAGGCGACGTATCTGACCAAGCTGCTTCTGGGGGAGCTGCGCATCGGCGTGCGTGAGGGCATCCTCGAGGAGGCGATCGCGGCTGCGTTCGCCCGGGACGCCGCCGAGGTCAGGGATGCAGCGACCGTCTGCACGGATCCCGGGGAGCTCGCCATCCTCGCCAGCCATGACGAGCTGTCACGCGCGGTCTTCGTCGTCGGCTCGCCGGTCGCGTTCATGCTCGCGTCGCCGATCGAGAGCGTGAAGGCCGCAATCGACGCGACGCGAACCGTCTGGGAAGACAAGCTCGATGGAATCCGAGTCCAGCTTCACGCCAGCCCTGCACTCGTGAAGCTCTTCGCGCGCGGCGGAGGCGAGGTGAGCGCGGCGTTTCCGGAGATCGTTCGCGCGTTCGTCGGCGTCGCCGGTGAAGTCGTCATCGACGCCGAGCTGCTCGCGGTCAACGCCGATCTGAAACCACGCCCGTTCCAGGCGCTGCAGGCTCGCCTGAACCGACGCGACCCGGACGACGAGCTCGTCCGCTCCACGCCCGTCGCGCTCTTCGCGTTCGACATGCTCTACGACGGAGGGCCACTCCTGGCGCGCCCCTGGTTCGAGCGGCGCGCGCGGCTCGACCGCTTCTTCTCCGCCGGCGCATTCGGCTCCGCTGCGCAGGTGATCGCGGCGCATGCTTTCGAGGGCGCGAGTGCCCTGGAGGAGGAGATCGACCAGGCGCACGCGAGCGCGCGCGCTCGCGGCCACGAAGGGCTGGTGTTGAAGGAGCGCGAGGCGGCCTATGAGGCCGGGCGTCGCGGCAGCGCGTGGCGCAAAGTGAAGCGTGCGCTCGGGACCCTGGACGTCGTGATCACACGGGCGGAGCGAGGGCACGGGAAGCGCGCAAAGGTGCTGTCGGACTACACGTTCGCCGTCTGGGACACGGCCGGTCCCGAGCCCACGCTCGTCGACATCGGCAAAGCGTACAGCGGCCTCACCGACATCGAGATCTCCGCGCTCACCGTGGAGCTCCTCGCGCAGACGCGAGAGACGGTCGGCGCGCAGCTCCTTGTCCGCCCCACGATCGTGCTCGAGGTCGCGTTCGACGGACTTCAGCCTTCGACCCGCCACCCGTCCGGGTTCGCGCTCCGGTTCCCGCGGATCGCCCGCATTCGCGCCGACAAGCGACCGGAGGACGCCGACACTCTCGCTACGGCCCGCGCGCTCTTTCTCGCGCAGGTCGCGTCGGGGCACCGCGAGGAGGGGGCGGCCGACGGCCGCGAGCCCGCTCGGCCCGCAGCGAACGCGCGGGGGCCCGCTCGGAAGCGAGCGCGTGCGCGCGGCAAAGCTGAACCCACAGCCGTGGTCAGGAAGCAGCTCCGGCTCTTCGGCGACGACGACGACGACGCCTGAGTCTCTGGATTGCTTGACAGCCGAGCCCGTCGCCGGAGACAGTCCGCGCACTGGGGGGGACTGCGCGGCTCATTCGCCGCGCTGCCGGCCCCGCATGGGAGGCACACATGGTGAACGGTATCTGGTTGGCTCTGCTCGGCATTCTCGGCGCATCGAACCTCATCATCGCGCGCAAGCCGGACGCGAAGGAGCTCATCGCAAAGCTCGCGCCGTACCAGGGGTGGATGGGAGCCGTTTCGGCGCTCTGGGGCGCGTGGGGCATCATCCGGGCGGTGCTCAGCATCGGGTGGCTCGCTCACTGGCCGATCTACTGGGCGACCTGGCTCGCGGACTCCGCGCTGCAGCTCGCTCTCGGTCTCCTGCTCGGCGTCGGCGTGCTCAAGACGTTCATCAAGAACCCCCAGGCGAACGAGAGGATGAACGAGACGATCGCCAAGCTCACGCCGTACCAGGGCACGCTCGGCCTCGTCGCCATCGGCCTCGGTGTGTGGATGGTGGTCGCTGGCTTCTTGTGGACGGTCGGCTGATCGAATTCCCACCGGGACGAGAGCGGACGGCGCTTCGCTGGCAGCGCCGTACGACCTCGGAGTGAACGCGGCTGCTCCGCGGGTCCACCCGAACGTCAATCGTCGTCGTCGTCCACGTCGCGACGCAGGAGGGGCCCGCCCGTGACGGGTGCGGCCTCCGCCTTCGACGCCTTGAGGCGTAGCTTCTTCTCCCAGCGCGCCTCGATTTCTCTCTCCTGACGCGCCGAGAGCTGAGTGAGCTGCTTCCCGCGCATCCAGCGCATGACCTGGCGGTCGAGACCTGGCTGCTCGTCGACCTCGTCGAAGTCCCACGACCGCGTGAGCCTGTGCTCCGCCTGCGTGACGGCCTTGCCACAATAGAGCGGGTACGTTCGCGGGCGGTAGTCGTACGGCGTGTAGTCGGGCGTCGACGTGAAGAGATCGAGCGGCAGCGCAGCGTGCGCGATGAGCGTGTTCGGGTACGGCTTGCCGAACACGTGCGCGAACATCTTGTGCAGCGACGGCACGTCGAAGTGCGTCTTCGAGACATACCCGTGCTTCACCCACGGCGAGATGATGACGAGCGGGGTGCGATGGCTGTCGACGTGCTCGCCGCCCTGCGACGGGTCGTCCTCGGTGATGAATATGACCGACGACGCCCAGATCGGGCTGTGGCTTATCGCGTCGATCGCCATCCCGGTCGCGTCGTCGTTGACGGCGCAGAACGTCTCCGGCGCAGGGTTCGTCGGGGCGACCCCCTCGGTGTGATCGTTGGGGAGCGTCGCATACACGAACGACCCGAAGTCGCACGTGACCCGCGCACGACCCGCGATGTGGCACGCCTTCTCGTCGTCGTTGTAGAAGATGTCCTGGAAGGCACCGCCGGGATAGCTGAGGTCGAGCGGCGGGTGCGTCGCGGACATCGTCGCCGGGATGCCCACGACCTCGCCGAGGATGTCGTACTCGAGGCCATTGTTGCCGAGCCAGTCGAAGAGTGAGCCCTCCACCGGCTTGCCGACGACCGCGACCCCTGCGCCCGGCACCGCGCGCGCGCTGCGACCGTCCCCCGAGATGGCCCACGTGCGCTCGTCGAAGTCGTCGGAGCGTCCGTAGACGTCCCACATGTGACCCTGCGTCGAGTAGACGGCGTCCGTGTAGAAGTTGTCCGCGACAGCAAACGTCCGCGCCAGAGTGCGCGTGTTCGCCCAGATCTCGTCCATCTCCCCGGGAAGCGTCTTCAGCGTGTAGCTCGGATCGCCGTTCACGTCGGGGAAGTCGCCGAACAGCGCATCGAAGGACTTGTTCTCGCGGATGAACAGGAACACGTGAGTGATCTCGGGCGAAGGCCCCTCGGTGTTCGTCGCTGGCAGCGGGAAGTCCGACACGCCTGCCGGGCAGGTCACGGCGGGGGCTCCGGCGAGCGCGCCGACGTCGTTGAGCGTCGTGACGAGCGCGTCGCTCGTCGCGAGCTCTCCCGCCGTCGGCGAAGGGATCACCTGGACCCCTCCGCGCATGAGATCACCGATCTCCCCGCTGCCGATGTCGAACTGCATGTTCGCCGGGCCGCTGCCGTTGCCCTGCATGCTCGCGACGACGACGGTGCCATCCGCCTCCGTGACCACTCCCGACGGCCACCACGAGGTGGGAATGCGTCCGACGGGCGCGATCGCGGGCGGCATCATCGTGAGGTCGACGCTGTACGCCGCGACTGCGTTCGCCGCGGCGAGCGGGACGTAGATGCGCTGTGTCGTCGCATCGTAGGCGATACCGATCGGCTCGACGCCGGGGAGCCCGTCGGTCTGTAGCGTCGGGATCGAGCTCACTGTCCCCGCGGTTCGATCGATCAGCGACATCGCGTCGCCGAGATCGGCCGCGACGACCATCCAGCGCGAGTCGAGGAAGGCCATGCCCTCCGGGTCCTTGCCGGTCGCATACGTCGCCTTCACCGCGGGCGACGCGGGATTCGACACGTCGACCGCGAGGACCTCGGAGTTCTGCCACATCGATACATATGCCGTCGCGCCTGTGGGGTCGTTCGGGTCGAACGCGGCCGCGAACGTCTCTGCGATCCCGAGGCTGACCTCGCCCAGCATCTTCCCGTACGTGGCCGAACCGGCGCCCACGTCGAAGACGAGCAGGTGAGGATCGGCCACCCCTGTCACGACGGCCTTCGTGCCATCGGGGGACACGGCGAGACCCGAAGCGTAGTAGTGCCCCGTGCCGTCCGACGACGGCGGCAGCGTCAGCGAGCGGCTAGCGTCGTTCACGATCGTCCCCGTCGCAGCATCGAAGGTGATCGCCTGGATGTTGCCGTTGTCCGTCGTGACGAGGATGAGATCCGGCGCGCGAAAGGCGATGCCGCTGTTGAGGGTCGAGGGGTCGGCGTAGACGATGTACGAAACGACGGGCGTCGACCCGCTCCCCACGCGGCTCGTGTCGATCAGCCGCACGGCGTGCTGGTCGGTGCCGTCGTCGACGGTCGCGACGTACGTGGTCCCCGGGATCGCGACGATGCCGGTCGTGAGGCCTCCTTGCAGGTCGCTCTCGTCGAAGATCCAGACGCTCCCCGCCGGGTTCATGCGACGACCGTCGGGAAGGATGCGCTGGGCGGCGTTGTCCGGGTCGACGCCTGCGTACTTCAGCGCGTCGGCCGTCGGGGCCGACGCCGTGCACTTGCCCGCGGTCACGGCCGGCGTGGCTCCGTCCCAGTCTCCGCAGGTCGCCGCGTGCGGGACGCAGCTCCACGCCCCGAGGTTCTGGCACTGGTACGAGGTCTTGACCTCGCTGCACGCGGGAGCGGCGTCTCCCGCGCCAGCCTCGGCCCCGCCGTCGCCAGCGCTCCCGGAGCAGTCGTATGCGCAGGACTTGCGGATGGTCGCGAACGCGACGGGGTCTGCGCCGTCTCCCGTTCCGCCGCCGTCCCCCGGGACGCCGCACACACCCGCGTCGGCGACGATCGCTGCTTCCTTGTGCGCGTCGTGCACGCTGCGTACGACGTCGTGGCCCGCGTCGTGGGCGTCGAGTGAAGCGTCGGCCGTACGAGGTGCGGTGGAGCTCGAGCCGCACGCCACGGCGAGCGGCGCGAACGGGACGAGCGCGACGCCCGATGACCGCGCGACATTCATGAGACGGCGGCGGAAGTGGCCCATACCCGGCAGAGTAGCGCTACTGGGATGACGACACAGCTGGTATCAACGGATGCGTGAACCTCGCGGCCGCGCTATTCCCCCGCCCCTCGCTCCTCCGTCCGCTCGGCTTGCTCGCGCTCGTCGCGCTCGCTTCGTGCGACGACCACCCGGCGGTGACCGTCGACGCTTCGCCGAAGGCGGCGACGTCTGCGGCGCAGGCCGCACCGACGTCGAGCGCACCCGCGACTCCGCCCGCGTCCGCCGCAGCTCCGAAGCCGCCGCGTGGGCCGTGCACCCACGAGCCTCTCGTCACCTTCGACGACCCAGGCATGGAGCAGGTCGTGCGTCGCCAGCTCCAGCAGCCGACCGGCCCCATCACGCGCGCGTCGCTCCGCACCATCAAGACGTTCAACGTCTCGAAGTCGACGCTCGATGACGTCGACCCGTGTCTCTTCGCCGACCTGATCGGAGTGAAGGATCTCTATCTCCCCCCCGGACTGATCCGCGATCTCTCGCCGCTGAAGCCGCTCGTCCACCTCGAGGGGCTCGGCGTATCCAAGACCGCGGTGAAGGACCTCTCTCCGATCTCGGGCATGGCGCACCTCGACAGGCTCGACATCTCCCACACGCCGATCTCGGATCTCGCCGCGCTCTCGCAGCTCACGCTCCTCACCGAGCTGAACCTCGACGACACCACCGTCTCGGATCTCGCCCCGCTCGCGAAGATGTCGAAGCTCGAGATGGTGTCGCTCCAGAACACGACCGTGCAGAGCCTCGCGCCGCTCCACGGGATGACGCACCTGAAGAAGCTCTACATCGCAGGGTCGCTCGTGACGGACATCTCGCCCGTGCAGGGCATTCCGGGGCTGAAGATCTTCCAGCAGGCAAAGTAGGTGGCTGCTCAGGCGACGATTCATCGCTTCGTCCTCCAGCTCTCGGACGTCGACCGGCAGGTCTACGAGACGCTCGATCTCCGCGTCGCGCGCCACCCGTCCGAGACGATGCGCTACCTGCTCACGCGCACGTTCGCGTATGCGCTCTCGTACGAGGACGGCATCGCCTTCAGCAAGGGGGGCATCTCGGCGACCGACGAGCCGCCCGTCTCCATCCGCGACGCGACGGGGGTGCTGCGGGCGTGGATCGACGTCGGGGCGCCCTCGGCAGATCGGCTGCACAAGGCGTCGAAGGCCGCGGACCGTGTCAGCGTGTTCACGCACGGCGACCTCGCGCTGCTTCGAAGAGAGGCGGCGTCCCGGGCGATTCACAAGGTGGAGGCGATCGAGATCTGGCGCATCGATCCCGCTCTGCTCGACGCGCTCGAGCGGAAGGTGGAGCGGCACACCAGCTTCGACGTGCTGCGGAGCGACGGCGTCCTCTACGTGACCGTGGACGGAGTGACCTACGACGGCGCGATCACGCAAGGGACGCTGGTCGACTAGCTCGCGGCGTCCGAGCTCTTCGGTGTGTGACCCAGGTCGCATCGATCGCCGCTCGAGCTCTACCCACAGCCTCTCTCGGTCAACGCGGAGCGTCTCTCGCTACGTCGATCGAGGCGCTCGCTCTGCCTCGGGCCTCGCAAATCACCGCGAAATTCTCCCGACGAGTGCCGAGAGCCTCTCTCGGTCCAGCGAGAGACGCCCGAGGAATACCGAGAGCGGCCCGAGGAACAGCGAGCGCCTCCCGAAATTCGACCTGAGCCTCCGTCGGTTCGACGAGGGACGCTCTCGATACTTCGAAAGAGGGCTCTCGGTGTGCCGATGGCCGCTCTCGGTGTGCCGATGGCCGCCCTCGGTGTGTCGACGGACGCTCTCGGTGTGTCGATGGACGCCCGCGGTGTGTCGATGGACGCTCTCGGCGTGCCGATGGCCGCTCTCGCCGTGCCGACAGAGGCTGCGGTCGCGACGAGAGACTCCGTCGTCGTACCGACGGCCGCTCTCGTCGCACCGACAGCGGCTCTCGCTCTGACGCGGGCGTCTCTCGAGACGGCTACGGCCGCTCTCGCCGCGACGAGAGCGCCTGTCGGCACACCGAGAGACTCCAGCGAGCTTCCTATCGCCGCTCTCGGTGTCTCCCGGGCGGCAATCGGCACGCGGAGAGCGGCTCTCGTCACACCGAGCGAGGCTCTCGTCACACCGAGGGAGGCTCTCGCTTCACTCACGGCGTCCCTCGGCATTTCCGGCGACGCGATCGCCTCATTTTCGGCCTCCAGGACCGCGCCGGGCGCGGCGCTGCGGGTCTCGTCGACGGCGCACGCTACGGGCAGGGCGGCGTACGATCGATCCCCCCGAAGAACTCGTTCACGAGGAGCGTCCACGCTCGCCCGTTCTCGGTCGGTCCGCACTTGAAGCGCGGCAGCGGGGGCTCTCCGTGCAGGATCGCCCTCTCTTCTTCGTAATAACGAATCGCAAGCTCGGCGGCGTACTCGTGGACCGCGTCCCCGTTGTTCGGCTGGAACGCGTAGTAAGTCCCGCCGCGCACGAGCGTCGACGAGGGGGCATACGGGCGCAGGCATGCGGTCGACGCGTGGCAGCGAGCGATGAGCCCGTCGAAGATCGGGCCGAGCGCTGGCTTCGACCAGTCGCCGTGCGCGCTGTCGTTCAGGTGGAAGATCTCGTGGAAGAGGAGCTCGCGCACCGCGTCGCGCGAGGTGTTGAGGGAGCCATCTACGTTGTAAGCGATGCTCCAGCCCTCGGCGTACGCGGAGGGCGTAGTGCGACCGACCGAGCGCATGAAGCGGAGCGAGAGCGCATGCCAGCGGTACCTGGGCAGCTGCGGCACGCCTTCCGTGAGCCGCTGGAAGAAGTCGTCGTAGTCGGTGACGGACGACGCGACCCACTCGAGGTGCTTCCTGCGCGCACCGACCGGCAGCTCGGGGACGAGGTGGAGGACACCGCGGAAGCCGCCTTCCATCGTCTCCGCAGACGAGAGACCGGCGACGTCTCCGGTCGCGTCGTAGAGAGACGTCGCGACCGCGGCGGCGCGCGGATCCGACGAGTAGCGAGCCGCGAGGAAGCAGTGCACGGCGGCCGCGATCGAGGCATCGGCGCACGTCGGAGCGGAGGCGTCGTCCGCGAACAGGATTCGACGGGCGTCGGCCAGAGAGACGGAAGGTGGCGGCGGAGGCTCGGGCGCGAGAGGTGCGCTGTCGACGGGAGCGGGCGCCGGCGCGAAGACGGGTGGGGGGGACGCATCGGCAGGCGCAGGCACAATCGCCACCGATGCGGCAGGCGGGACGAAGAGTGTCGACGGACGGGCGCAACCGAGCACGCCCGCTAGCACCAGCAGCGCCGCCGCAAGCCCCTCCGCGTGACGCTCGACACGGTGCTTCATGGTGTCGCCAAGAGCATCCGCAAAGCATACGCCGCACGCGATGCGACCGCCTCGCTTGCGCCGCGCGCGCAAACACGGTCTATTCGAACGATGGAGTCGTTCAGTTGAACCGTGCGCTCCTGTCGGCGACCGTCGCGGGCATGGCGTCGGTGCTGGCGAGCTGCGCGAGTCTCGACGGCCTCTCTGGCCAGACCGGCGACGGCGGCGCGGCCACGGACGCACGGAAGGATGTCGGCGCGGGCGACGCGCTCCTGAAGGACGCGGGAGCGGACGGCGGGCCCATCAAGGTCACGGGGCATGCGGACGCAGCGGACGCAACGAAGAGCGGCGTGCCCGACGCTCCGGTCGTGACCCCCGACGCAACGGACGCTGGCTGCGACCCAGGTTCGCTCAGGTGCAACGGTGACCAGCCACAGAACTGCTCCGGCTCGGGCGCGTGGCAAGACCTCGGCTCGGCCTGCAACGGCGACGCGCCTCTCTGCGTGGCCGGCACCTGTATCGCTTGCTCACCGGACACGACGCGATGTGTGGGCGATGGCGGGGTCGAGAGCGGCAGCGGCTTCGAGAGCTGCGTCGACGGGGGTCGCTGGGGTGCCGTCGTCGCATGCACGGAGCCGAACCCGACGTGCGCGATGGCGGCGTCCGGAGCCACGTGCGGATGCCCGAACGACGGCGGCGTTTGCAGCGGTGTCTGCGTCGACAAGCAGACCGATCCGGGCAACTGCGGCGCCTGCGGGACCGCGTGTGCGACCGGGGCCATCTGTGAGCTAGGGAGCTGCGCGTGCCCACCGAAGGCGGCCGTCTGCGGCGGCGCCTGCGTCGAGGAGAACAGCGACGTGATGAACTGCGGCGGCTGCGGCGTCGCCTGCCCGACCGGCGGAGGGTGCGTGATGGGCGCGTGCGTGTGCCCCGCGACCGACACCATCTGCGCCGACGCGTGCGTCGACCTGCAGACGAACACGAGCAACTGCGGCACCTGCGGCGTGACCTGCGCCGGAACATGCGCGCTCGGGGAGTGCCTGGTGAACCTCGCCATGGCTCAGGAGACGCCGACCGCCGTCGCCGTGGATTCGACGAGCGTGTACTGGACGACGATCTTCGGCGGGACCGTGGCGAAGGTGCCGATCGCCGGCGGTGCCATCTCGACGCTCGCAATGGCGCAGGGCGAGCCCGCCGGCATCGCCGTCTCCAGCTCGAACGTCTACTGGACCGACTACCAGAGCGGCACGGTGCTGACGGCGACGCTGACTGGCGCATCGAGGACCACCATCGCCACGATGCAGGGCTCCCCCGAGGGGATCGCCGTGGACGCGACGAACGTCTACTGGAGCGACGGCGGCAGCGCGGCGACCGGATTCATCATGCAGGCGCTCAGGACGACGTTCGCGGCGACGACGGTCGCGAACAAGTCGAGCTCGATCTGCCTCGCAGTGGACGCAACGCACGTTTACTGGGGAGACTTCAGCACGCCGGCAGCGGTGGTCTCCGCGCCGATCGGCGGCGGCACCGCAGTGACGCTCATCAAAGGGCTGCAGCAGCCCGTCGGCATCGCGGTTGCGGGCGGCCTGGTGTACGTCGCCGATGCGACGCTCGGCATGGTGATCGCTGCGCCTGTCGGCACGCTCGGCACCCCAATCACCGTTGCTTCCGGCCTGTCGATGCCCGCCGGCCTGGCCGTCGACGCAACGAATGTCTACTTCACGGACTCCAAGGCGGGGACTGTCATGAAGGCCCCCCTCGGAAGCAGCGGGAAGGCGACCATCCTCGCGACGATTCCCAACGGGGAGCCCGCGGGCATCGCGGTCGACAGCACTAGCGTCTACTGGGCCGACCCAGGCAACGGAGTGGTCACGAAGCTGACACCGAAGTAGTCGCTGCCGCGAGGATTGCGGCGACCTCGGCAGAATCGAGGTGCGCGAGGATCACGATGAAGTCTCCGGGGCGGGCCCATTCGAGCGCTCGCCGTAGCGCGAACGACTCGCTCATCGCCACCTCGATCATCTCCTGGGCCAACCCGAGGCGCGCGAGCTCGCCCTGGAACAACGCCGGAACCTCCCCCGGCGCGCGCCCGCGCAGATATCCCTCCAGGTCGCGGAGGAACACGCGCGCTGGCCGCGCCTCGAACATCACGCGCGCAGCATCGCGCAGGCTCTCGTTGCTGCGATCCCCGGCGTAGCCCGCGACAATCGCCAGACGGCCTTCCGGCTGACGGACCCCGCGAACGAGGTCGAGCACGCTCTGTATTCCGGCGGGGTTGTGGGCAAAGTCGACGAGCACGTCGACGCCGCCGATGCGAGTGAGGTTTCCGCGCCCGGGATTGTCGACGGACGACGAAGTGAAGGTCTCGAGACCCTTCGCGATCGTTTCGTCGCCGACACCGAGCGCGCGCGCGCTCGCGGCTGCGCCCAGGGCGTTGGCCAGGTTGTAGCGAGCCGCGCCCCCGAACGCGATCGGGATGTCCTGGATGCGGGCGAGGCGCTTCTCTTCCCCGCCGAAGCGTCGCACCAGCCAGCCATCGTGGAGCGTCCATGCTTCGCCGCCCGACGTCAGGTGGGCTGCCAGCACCGCGCTCGACGGTTCGAGCGAGAAGAGCACGCACGGCGCCACGAACGACGGGATCTGGGCCATGAGGTGCGGGTCGTCGGCGTTCACGACGACACGGCCTCCAGGGAGCACCACCGACCCGGTCACGGCCTTCACGCGCGCGAGCATCTCGAGACTGTCGATGCCGTAGTGGCCGAGATGGTCCTCGCTGACGTTCGTCAGCAACGCGACGCCTGGCGCGCGAACGGCGAGCCCTCGTCGAAGGATGCCGCCGCGCGCCGTCTCGAGGACCGCGGCATCGATCTCGGTCGTGCGAAGAACCTGAGCCGCGCCCGCCGGACCGGTGTAGTCGCCGGCCTCGACGCACTTCTCATCCACCCAGACGCCGTCGGTCGTCGTCATGCCGACGACGTGCCCGGCAAGCTTGAGGAAGCGCGCGAGGAGCCGCACGGACGTGGTCTTCCCGTTCGTTCCGGTGACGAGCGCGAGAGGAATCCGACGCAGCGTCTCCCATTCGACGTCGGCGACGGCCGGCAGCGCGGAGAGCGGCCACGTGCGCAGCGTGCGCCCGGCGCCGAGCGTCACCAGCTCGTCGTCCCAGGTGAACGGAAGCTCGCGTCGCTGCGCCTCCGCCTCGAGCGCGAGGAGCCGCGGGTTCGTCCGGGTGCGCAGCACCTCGTTCAGCAGCTGCCGCTGGGGCTCCACCGGCAGCGGCCCCTCGCCTCGGAGGACGCTCGCGGCGCTGAGCACGGCCCACTCGTTCGCGTCCGTTGCGGGTAACAGGACGTCGATCGTCGCAGAGAACGTCAGCACGGCTCCGCCGCGATAGACGCGCGCGGCTGCGTCCGTGACCGGAAGGGCGAGCAACGCCGCCATCCGCGCGAGCTCCGCGCGCCACGCGTCGATCGCGGCGGAGACGTCCTCCCCCGCGTCGAACGATACTTCTGCCAGCGCTGCTGGCCCACGCGTCTGCACGTTCGGCCCGAAGAGACGCCACGAGTCGACGAGCTGCATCGTCAGTCGTCAGTCTCGCGAGCGAGCCGCACCCCTCGTTCGTCGTGGATCACCGCTTCGCCCGCGAACGCATCACCGACGGCGGGCGTCGCCGCCGCACCGACCGCGCGCACCATGGGCGAGACAGCGGTCGCTGGAGGCGGGGGCGCGGAGCTCGGCTTCATCCGGCCGCTCTCGTCGTGCTTCCAGTAGATGATTTGCTTCCAGCTCCGCGGGATGACGTCCGCGAAGACGAGGAGCAGGTCTCCGCGCCGCGCCATCCGGAGCGCGCCCTCGATCGCCTCCTGCTCGTCGGGGATGACCGTCAGCTTCTCGCTCGGATACCCGAGCCGGAGGAGCTCCTGCTCGAGGATGCGAGGAACTTCCTCTGGCCCGCGCCCGCGAGTGTCGTCGTCGCGGCGCAGGATGATGTGGTCGAACGTCGTGCCCGCGATTCGAGCCATCTCGCGGAGATCCTCGTCGCGACGGTCGCCCGGCCCCGCGAGGACGCAGATACGCCGCCCGCTGACCTCGAGCTTCGCCGCCAGGTCAGCCATCGCCTGGATCGCCGCGGGGTTGTGCCCGTAATCGAGGATGACCTTGAACGGGTGACCGTCGAACACGTTCGTACGACCGGGCGCCTGGAAGTAGGTCGCGTCGAAGGTGCGAAGCCCCTGGCGGATGTTCTCCGGCTTCACGCCCATGGCGTACGCCATCACGGCCGCGAACATCGCGTTCTGAACATTGTGGAGGGCCTTCCCCTCGAGGCTCGCCGGGATGAGATGCGTCCACAAGAGCGGGAGGTGCGTGCCGTGATCATAGAGCGTGATCATCTGGCCGTTGATGCCGTCCTCGAGGACGACCGCGAGGCCGCCCGCGCGGATGTGCTCGCGCACGAGCGCGTGGCGCGGGTTCATCGTGACGTACGCGATGCGAGATGCGCGCGTGTGGTCCGCCATCTTGAGACACTGGAGATCGTCGGCATTCAGCGCGACGCAGTCGCGCGCGACCTCGACCACGATGCGCTTCACCTCGGCGAGCTGCTCGAGCGTGTCGATACCCTTCTGGCCAAGGTGGTCGGCCGTGACGTTGAGCACCGCTCCGATGTTGCAGGTCCGGTAGCCCATCCCCGCGCGCAGCAGCCCGCCACGCGCTGTCTCGAGCACGGCGACGTCGACCGACGGGTCACGGAGGACCATCTGCGCCGACTGCGGCCCCGTCATGTCGCCCGCGACGGTCCGAACGCCGTCGATGTAGACGCCGTCCGTCGTCGCGAGCCCCACCGTCGCGCCGCCCATCTTGTGGATGTGCGCGAGCATGCGGCAAGCGGTCGTCTTCCCATTCGTCCCCGTGATCGCGGCGATCGGGATGCGGCTCAACGACCCCTTCGGGAAGAGCATGTCCATCACCGGCCCGGCGACGTCTCGCGGCTTCCCCTCCGTCGGGGCCACGTGCATGCGGAAGCCGGGCGCGGCGTTCACCTCGCAGATGCCACCGCCCACGTCCCGGTAGCTCTCCGTGATGTCGGGCGTGATGAAGTCGATGCCGACCACGTCAAGGCCGATCGCCTTCGCGGCGCGAACGGCCATCTCGGCGTTGTCCGAATGGACCTGATCGGTCAGATCGATGGCCGTCCCGCCCGTCGAGAGGTTACCGGTCGCGCGCAGGTATAAGATCTCGCCGGCGGGTACGACGTGCGTCGCAGTGACCCCCTGGAGGGCCATCAGCCGCGTCGCTTGCTCGTCTAGCTCGAGCCTCGTGAGCACCTTCTCGTGACCGATGCCGCGGCGCGGGTCGCTGTTCACGACCTCCACGAGCTGCGCGATAGTGCTCTTGCCGTCACCGACGACATGACCCGGGACTCGCTTCGCCACGGCCACGAGCGCACCGTTCACGACGAGCATCCGGTGGTCGAAGCCTTTGAGGTAGTTCTCGACGATGACCGTGCGGGCGTGCTCGCGCGCCTTGTCGAACGCGACGCGCACCTGATCGGCGTTCACGAGGTCGAGCGAGACTCCCCTCCCGTGATTGGCGTCGAGCGGCTTCACGACGACCGGAAACCCGAGACGCTCGGCGGCGCGGATGGCCTGCTCGGCCGTACGCGCGGTCCGCTGCCGAGGGACAGGCAAGCCCAGGTCGCCGAGGATGCGATTCGTCTCCTCCTTGTCGGAGGCGATCTCGACGGCGATGTGCCGCGTCTCCGAGGTCACCGTCGCCTGGATACGCTTCTGATACTTTCCATGACCGAGCTGGACGAGGCTGTAGTCGTTCAACCTGAGCCAGGGGATGTCGCGCTCCTCCGCCGCACGCACGAGCGACCCCGTCGACGGGCCGAGCTGACGCCGCTGCGCAAAATCGATCAGCTCGCGCAGCTCGGTGGCGAACTCGAACGACGGGGCGACTCCGTCGGGTCGCAGCTCGTCGGGCAGCAGACTGTGCAGCAACTTCACTCCGAGGCTGCCTGCGGCCTCGCCGACGCGCTCCTCCTCGTACTCGAACACGACCTGATACTGGCCGTCCGGCGCCCCGTCCCCTGCGCTGCGCGTCTTGCCGAAGCTGACGTTCGCTCCGGTGAGCTGCTGGAGCTCCAGCGCGACGTGCTCCAGCACGTGCCCGAGCCACGTGCCGTCTTCCTCCTTCAGGCGACGGACGAAGCCGCCCGCGGTCCCGTACGAGCAAGTGTGTGCCGCGAGCGTAGGCAGGGCGGCGAGCAGCTTGTCGTTGAACGACGGGATCTTTGCGGACGGCCAGGCCTCGAGCTTACCGAGGTCGACCGTGAGCCGCATGACGGGGAAGTGCGCGTAGATGCTCGGCCCTCGATATACGCGTTGTTCCAGGATCTTCATGCGATCACTCTTCCGGCGGAGGCTTGGGGGCAGACGGCTCGCGTGTCTCGAGGCTGTACGTGGCGCCATGCGTCAGCACGTGCACCCGGATGTTGGTGAGACAGATCGGCTTCCCGTCGTCGGTGATGGCGACGGACGAGTGCTGAAGCGCGGAGACGTCCACGAGCGTGATCGCGCCGGTGCCCACGACCTCGATGACCCGGTCCGGGTTGATGAACGCAGCCGTGTCTTCATCGAGGCCGACACCGACCGCGAAGGGGTTGTAGGCGAGCGCCGTGAGGAGGCGGCCGAGGCGATCACGCTGGCGGAAGTGCTGGTCGATGATCACCCGGTTGGTCAGCCCGAAGCCGGGGGCGAGCTGCGCCATCCCGACCTTCGGCGTCGAGCCCTCTTCGCCCGACGCGATCATGTGCTCGGAGAGCACGGCGGCCCCCGCCGACGTCCCGCCGACCGCGACGCCCCGCGCGTTCATCTTCCGGATCGCCTTCGCGACGGGCGTGCCACCAAGGATGGTCGAGATACGGAGCTGGTTGCCGCCGGTGAGGAAGATCCCCGTGGCCGTCTCGAGCATCTTCAGCCACTCGTCGCGCGACGCGTCAGCCCGTTCGGCAAACGGGATGGCGCGGGCCTCCTCGACGCCGATGCCCTTGAAGAGCTTCTCGTACCGCTTGCCGGTGTCGGCCTGACGCGAGGCGGTCGGGATGATCGCGATCCGAGCGCGCTTTCCGCCCGAGACCTCGACGAAGCGCCGCAAGATCTCAGCGGGGCCGACCTTGTCCTCGGCTCCGCCGACCGGGACGATGTACCCCCGCCTGCTGTCTTCCTCTACCTTCGATGGGCTCACGTTGCCGCGACTTCTAGCGCGAAGCCAGCGCCGAGCACAACGGGTGCCCCATCCGTGCTCAAACCACCCACACTGCGCGCGCCATCACCTCGGTCACCCGGAGGTCGGGCCCGAGCACGACGAGGTCGGCGTCACTTCCTGCGGCGATCCGCCCCTTGCGAGCGAAGCGGAAGAGCGACGCCACGTTCGTCGTGAAGGCCGGGAGCACGTCTTCGAGCGAGCGTCCCCGAGCGACCAGCTCACGGATCGTGTCGAGTAGGGTCGTCGGGCGCCCTACGTCCATCGACGTCATGCGGCCGTCGGCGTCGAAGACCGGCAAGCACCCTCCGCCGTCGCTGCTGCAGGTCAGTCGGTCTCTCGGCGCGCCGGACGCGAGATAGCGCTCGATCGCGTCGACGGCGGACAGCCCCGGGTCTTCGAGCGGACCGGGAGGGAACGCAGTGACGTCGACCGTGACCCCGCGCGCGGCGAGCTCGAGCGCCTCGTCGAACAGGCGGCGCTGGCGATTGATGTGCGTCGGATGGAAGACCCGTGGGGGGAGCTCCGAGGTGTCGAGCGCACGGCGGACGAGGTCTAGCCCGCGGGTGCCGTCGCCGAGGTGGAGGTGAAGCAGGCCCGCCTTCCCGCTCATCATGCCCCCGACATGGACGTCCGACGCGATGCGCAGCAGCTCGTCGAGCGTTGGTTGCGACGACCGGTGGTCGCTGATGGCGAGCTCGCCGACGCCGACGATCGGGTCCACGAACACCATGTCCTTCCGGACGGAGCCCGTGAGTGTCTGGAGCGGTAGCTCGTAGCTGCCGGTGTAGCAGAACGCCGAGAGACCCTCCTGCCTTAGCCCGAGCGTCCGAGCAACGAGGGACGCGATGGTGCGAGTCGTGCCGTCGGTCCCGAGCACTCCGACGACCGTCGTCACTCCGGCAGCGGCCAGCGTGGTAAAGAGAAGCGGAGCGACACGCGAGCCCGGCCCGGCCTCTCCCCCACCGCCGGTGACGTGGACGTGGGCGTCGATGAGGCCAGGGATGACAATCCGGCCCGCGAGGTCGAGCTCGCGAGCAAGGTTGGGCGGAAAGGCTGGCAGGCGCGGCGCGATCGCGACGATGCGCTCGCCGGCGATGAGCACATCCTGACGCCCGAGTCGCTCGGGCGCAAACACCTCGGCGTCGCGGAGGAGGGTGAGCACGGAGGCGCACTATACGGGTGCGTTCGGAGGGGGTCGCGACGAAAGCACTCAAGACGTCTTCGGCAGCGCCGTTCAGTAGTCTGTGACCGAACATGCGGCTGGCTCTGCAAGTCGCCGCGGCACGTCGCCCGCACGAGGAGGACTTCTTGCTTTTCCACAGCCCGAGAGAACCAGCGGCGTACGCGACCGATGAGACCTGCCCGCGGCCGTCCGTGCTCGTCGTCGACGACGACGTCTTCGTCGGGCGTGCGATGCAGCACGTCCTCGCCGCAGCAGGCTACGACGTCACCGTCACGACCGACGGGACGCTTGCGATCGACGCCGCGGCGCGCCACGGGTTCGACACCGTCATCAGTGACATCCAGATGCCGGGGCTCTCGGGGCTCGCGCTGCTCGAGGCAATCCGCTCGCGCGACCTGGACGTCCCGGTCATTCTCCTCACCGGCGCGCCGACGCTCGAGACGGCGATCGAGGCCGTTTCACTCGGCGCGATGCGCTACCTCACGAAACCGGTCAACAACGCCGATCTGGTGAACGTCGTCCACCGCGCCTGCACGCTGCACAACATCGCGAAGGTGAGGCGCGACGCAGCGAAGCTCCTCGGCGCGAACTCGGTGGAGGCCGGTGGCCGCGCCGGCCTTCAGTCGGCGCTCGACAGGGCGCTACGCACCCTCCGTATGGCGTTCCAGCCGCTCGTCGACGGGCAAGCCAGCGCAGTGTTCGGCTACGAATCGCTCATGCGGAGCTCCGAGCCATCCTTGCCCGATCCCGGCGCCGTCCTCGCAGCGGCGGAGCAACTCGGCCGGCTCACCGATCTCGGACAGAAGGTCAGGCTTCTCAGCGCTGCTGCCTTCGAACAAGCGCCGCCCGAAACCCTCCTGTTCGTCAACCTGCACACGTTCGATCTGCTCGACGACGACCTCTATGACGCTGCCGCGCCGCTGTCGCGGATCGCCCGGCGTGTCGTGCTCGAGATCACCGAACGCGCGGCGCTCGACCAGGTCCCGAACGTCGTGTCGTGCATCCGGCGACTTCGCGCCCTCGGCTTCCGAATCGCCATCGACGACCTCGGCGCGGGCTACGCGGGCCTGAGCAGCTTCGTGGCGCTCGAGCCGGAGTTCGTGAAGCTCGACATGTCGCTGGTGCGAGACGTCCATACGTCGGCGATCCGCCAGCGCCTCATCGGCTCGCTGGCGTCGTTGTGCAACGATCTCGGCATGCGCGTCGTCGCCGAGGGGATCGAGACCGCGGAGGAGCGAGACGCTGTGGTCGGTCTCGGCTGCAAGCTTCTTCAGGGGTACTTCTTCGCGAAGCCCGGTCCCCCGTTCCCTGCCGTCGCCAGGGAGCGGCTGTGGCGAATGGAGCTCTCGACACGCGTCGTCGCGTGAGTCGACGCCCCGCGCGACATTTACGGGAGCGTGCCTTTCCTCGTGCCGAACTTCTTTGCACCCTCGCCGGCTCCCGTCCCCTTGGGGCCGAACTTGCTCGACCAGTACCGCAGCCCCTCATCGAGCACGGTCACCTTCGTGAACCCCTTCGCACGGAGCTTCGCCGCGAGCTGCCCGGACTCGGCGTGCGGGCAGCCGCAGTACGCGACGAGCCAGGCGTCCCTCGGTAGCTGGTTGACGTACGGGTCGGGGTCGTAGAACGGGACGCTCACCGCTCCCTCGATGTGCTCTTGCGTGTAGTCCGAAGGGGCACGAGCATCGAGGAGGGCCATCTTTGCGCCACGTACGAGCTGCTCGTGAATCACGTCGGCCTTGGTGAAGCCGCTCGGGCTCGCGAAGCCGACGGGCTCCGGGCCGCCAGGGTGAAGCGGGACGGGCCCGAGCGGCAGCGGCGGAGGCTTGGCCGGGGCCGCGAGGCGAACGGGCTCGTGAGAGGGGTCACTCTGCCAGCTGCGAAGGAGCGCGATCACGTCCTCGATCTGCGCGTCGCCGAGCGAGGCATGGAACCCACGCATCAGCGTGTTCGCGCGGCCGTTCCGGATGGCATGCCGGAGGAACCCGTTGGTCGCGAACGTCAGCAGCTGGGGGTTGCCGATGCTCTCGTACGGACCGCCAGTGCCGCGTACGCCGTGGCAGACCGCGCACTCGTGCGCGTAAAGCTCCTTGCCATGGACTGCGTCACCCTCGATCGGTCGATCGTCGAGCTTCGGAGGCGCCGCCGGCCCCCAGCTCCGCAGGAACGCCACGACCGCGAGGACCTCCGGCGCGACGAGCGGGCCGCTGTGCTCGACGCCCCACGCAGACATGGTCGACCCGGCACGACCGTGCGTGATCGCAGAGACGAGGAACTCGTCGGACACCGACCCGAGGAAGTCCGGGTTCGCGAGCGCGGGCGCCTGATCTGCCTTGTATCCCTCGCCTGCCTCGCCGTGGCAGACCGCGCACATCCGGCTATAGATCTCGCGCCCGTGGGCCAGCTCTGGGCTCAGTTGCGGGTTGCACTCGAGCGTCCCGCTCACCACGGTCGACGCCAGGACCACGAGGCTCGCCACGAGGGGGTACCAGGAGCGCATCGTCACCGGCGGGGCGGAGGGTGCGGCGTCATGGCGCGCACCGTATCACCGGTCGGCGCTCACCGCCTCGCCCGCGTAGGAGGTCGGGTGCTGGGCGCTGGAGGTCGAGAGCGCCGAGGCGCCGTCGTTCACCGGCAGAACTGCTTCCACGCTTCCGGCACCGGCGCCCCGAGCACGCGCTCGGCCCCCTTCTCGTCTACGAGGACGAACCCGATGTCCGCGTCGAGCACGCGCTGCCCGGCCTGCTCGAGGCTGACTTGCACGGTGACGACGCGCGCGCTGGGCTTCAGGATCCGTCCGCTCCCCGCCACGGCGACGCCGATGCGGACCGGCTTGCGCAGCTTCGCGTTCAGCTGCGCAGTGAAGCCGAACTTGCCGAGCAGGCCGACGAGCGTCCAGGCGCCGAGCTCGTCCGCGAGCGTCATCACCAGGCCACCGTGCATCAGCCCTGGGGGGCCCTGGTGCGCAGAGCTCGGCGTGAACGACGTCGTGACGCTCCCCTCGTCGGCGTCCTCTCGCGCGAAGCGGAGCCGAAAGCCCGTCGGGTGGTCCGGCGCGCAACCGAAGCAGGGTTGTCCATCGCCGAACAGATGGGGATCGAGCTCGAGTCGCGTGGACACTGGCGTCACAGGCTCCGCTTCGGTCAACTCGTCTGCCGCGTCAAGTCGTCACTCGAGACCCCACCCGGAGCGCACGAGCGCTCGCTCGGCTGTCTCGCAGTACACTCGCAGCGCGAGCCAGCCTTGGGCGACGGCTTGCGGGGTCGTGCGAGCGGTGGTCGCGAGGACCTCGAGGCAATCCGCGGCCGCCGGCATGAGGGAGGCCCTGAGGCGCGCACACTCTCGCGCGACCTCGGGGAGCGCCGCGCCGGGCAGGCTCTGCTCTCCCATCAGCGCGAACCGGAGCAAGCGACGCCGGACTGGGTCGAGGACCGACCGGCCAGCGTCACCGCCGAGGTCCAGGGCAGCCGGGTCTCCCGGGACATCACCGTCGGGCACCTCCGCGCGACCGAGTCGATCATAGGCGAGGTTGACCCATTTCGCGTCCTCGAGCTTCACGGCGACCGGCGTGAGCGCGAGGGCGCCCGGCGGGAGCGCCGCAACGAGGCTCACCTGGGCACGGACGCTCGCGAGCCGCTCCAGATTCTCTCGATACGCGAAGCGCGGGTGATCGATGGGCACGATGAGTGGCAACGCAACCTGCGTCTCCGCGAGCTCGATGGCACCCGGACGCATCGTCCCGCGAACGAACACCAGGCCGTGGCGCTCTTCACGATCGACACGCGCGAGCTGCCGCGCGACAGGCTCTGCGAAGAGTCGCTCCACGAGCGCTGCGTCACGCGGCGTCGCTGCGCATGTCACGTCCTTTCCAGCGCCCAGGCGGTCGTCGCGCGAGACACGCGCCATCGCGAACACGAGACCTGCTCGCGATGCGTCTCGGTGCGAGAGCGATACCTCGCCGAAGCGCAGCTGCGCATCGTAGGCATGGACCGCACGCTCCTCGTCTCCTGGCAGCACCTCCTGGCAGGCGAAGACGCGGTCACCGTCGGTGAAGTACGTGACGACCCCGGCGTAGCCCTTCGCGACGACCGGCGCGCACGCGACGCCAGCGAGCTTGAGCGCCCCGACGTCACGGTACGCGCGACGAGCAACGCCAACCCAGTCGGATCCGTCGCGCCGGGCGGACAGCATCGTGGCCACGAGGAGCAGGTCCGACAGCACCGCCGCCGCATGCTCGAGCGTGAAGTCGGGGCTCTCGTCACGGAGCGCGCGCGCTGAATCGAAGACGCCCATCACCGCGCCCTCGAGCCGCGGTAGCCCCTCCTTGCGACAGCCGTGCGCCACGCGCACGAGGTCCGCGAGACGGAGCGTCGAGACGCGCGAGAGGCCGTGCGTGAGCAGCTGCGCGCCCACGCGGAGAGCCTCCTCGGCAGTCGCGATCTGCGATTGGGTGAGCGTGTCCGAGGGCTCCGCCACGATCGCGAGCGTCGTCGCCGCGGCCGGCGTGTCCTGATCGTCCGCGCCACCTCCGCTCGCCACCGGGAGCACGCTGACGACCGCAACCACGTGAAAGCATCGCGGCTGGAGCAGACATGTGCAGGTCACGTCCTCGCGCCTCACGATCGGGCCTCGTGCGCCTCCGCCCTGGAGCGTCACCGTCTCGCTCCCCGTGAAAACGGTAACCGCCTCGGCAGACACCCACGTCCAGCCGTCGCTGGTCCGCGGAGCTGCGTCGAGCTTCTTCGCCACGCGCTCCGGGACTGCCTGCATCAGCGCGGCGAGGACATCCGCAGCGATCTCTGGTCGGCTCACGCCCCGCCTCCGCGAATCTTCTCGCCGACCCATCGCGCTAGCTCGAGCGGGCTCAGCGCGGCCACGGGCATCCCGGCCGCGACGACGCGCTCCGCGATGCCTCGGTGGTACCGCGGGGCCTTCCCCTCGCCCAGCGCCGCGAGGCCGAGCAGCCGCGCCCCGCTCTCCTTGAGCGCCATCACCTCCCCGATCAGCTCGCCAACGGAGCCCCCCTCTTCGAAATCCGAGACGAGGATGACGATGCTCCGTGCCGGAACCGTGAGCAGTGACCGAGCATACCGGAGGCCGCGCGACAGTCGTGTGCCTCCGCCGATGTTGACGGAGAGGAGGAGCTCCAGCGGGTCCGCCGCGTGAGACGAGAGGTCGGTCACGCGGTCGTTCACGGCGAGGAAGTGCGTCGAGACCGCCGGCAGGCTCCCGAGAATGCCCGCCATCATCGCGCTGTGCAGGACTGACGCCTCCATCGACCCGGACACGTCGACGACGAGAACGACGCGCCAGTCGAGGCTCTTACGTGCGCGGGCGCGAAATGTGAAGCTCCGCGGGGAGATGCGGAAGACGCGCTCGGTGCTCGCGTCCGAGCCGAGCGTTGCGGGCTCCACAGTCGCCGTGTCGAGGTTCCTCAGGATCGTGCGCCGGAGGTCGAGCGGCCCCGATCGGCGCCGGGAGGCGCGCGGCGTCGCGAGGCCGGAGAGCGCTGCCTTTGTCTCCATGGCGAGCACGCGGACGAGCGCGTCCACGATCCGTTTGGCCAGCCGACGCAAGTGGTCGAAGTCGCGTTCCGCGAGCCCCCCCTTGAGGGACAGCACCTGCTCGAGAAGCTCGATGGACGGCGTCACGTGCTCCGGGTCGAGCAGCGCCAGCGCAGCGCCGTGCCCGCCGGACGCCGCGTGACCGAGAACCTCCTCGCGGACCTCCTCGCCGAACAGCTCGCGCAGCTCGTCCCCCCACTCGCGCGCGGTCGGGTACGACGCTCCCTGCCCGCCTCCGTCGCCGCCGCGCGACCCCTCGCCGTGACCGCCGCCATAGAGCTCGTCGAGCGCGCGCGCGAAGCGCAGAGAACCGTGCCCGAGCTTCGATGGCTCCCGGCCCAGGACCAGCCGCAGACGATCGGCGAGCGAGATCGCGTGATCCGCGCGAAAGCCGGACGGCGGCTCCGCGCTCGCCGCGGAGGACAGCTTCGCCGGGAGCGGAGACATGAGACCGAACCGGGCGAGCGCGGCGAGACCCGCCTGGTCAGCGCGCGCGCACGCCGCGAGCATCTCCGGACGCGTGGGGAGCTCGAGAGCGCTTGCCGGGGCGCCGATCACGTCGAGCATCCGCTGGCGATCGGCGGCCGAGAGGACGTCGAAGCCTCCGCGCAGCGACGGGAGTCGCAAGAGGAAGCGAGCGTCGTCGAGCCGGTCGATGCCCTGGAGGATCTCGGAGACGAACGCCGGGTACGCCTCGAAGGTGGGTCCACCCACGAGTAGCGCGCCGCGCAGCGTTGCGGTTCTCGCAGTCGAGGCGGCAGGGTCATCCCCCCCTTGATCGAACAGCGAGACGAACGACGTGAAGAACCGCGCCGGCTCCTCGAGTCCGAGGAGCATTCGCGCGGCGAGGCCTGCGCCTCGCATCATCGGGCTCCCGGCGCGCGCGAAGGTCGTCACCGCATGGTGGAGCGAGGCGAGGTCCTGCCGCTCGAAGAGCGAGAGCAGCTCGACGAACGCGCGCACGTCGCCCTCGTCGGTCGAGCCGGCGATGCCTTCGAGGGTCCGGAGGGCAGCGAAGAGGACCTGCTCCTGCTCTCGGACGAGCGATCGTTCGAAGACGACGACGTCGTCCATGACTCCCCCGCCCCGGAGAACCGCGCGCTCGCGCGGGAGCCCGGCGACGTGTCCGCGTTCGATCCGCACGACGAGCGCGAAGGCGCGAGCAAGCTCAGTCAGGCTCGCCGCGGGGAGGAACACGTCGCCTGCGCGATCGAGCAGCTCGTGCACGAGGCCGGGAAGGCCCGCGGCGGAGGCCTGCTCGACGTGCTCGAGCCAGACTCGCGCGAGCCCCGCTTCCTCGGTGACGAGCGGCGCGAACCCTCGACGCAGCGTACCCTCCGCGGCGGCCGGAAGCGTCGTCCCGAAGATGCCGGCCAGCTCGAGGCGCGCCGCGGTCTCGGGTGTGTAGCGAAGCGCGACGCGCCTCGTGAGATTGTCGACGTCGCCACGAGCCCCGGAGACCCCGCGAACCCGCTTCTCCGCGTATGGGATGCCGCATATCTCGAGCCGCGCGAGCGCGACGGCGCGACGGCGGTCGAGCGGCGAGCGCTCCGGGTCGAGGGTCATCTCCTTCGCCTCGTGGCTCGCGGCGGCTGCGGCACCTGGCAGCTTGAGCTCGTCGAGCAGTGCGTTGACCGATACCGCGAGCCCGGCGCGAGGCGCGTCGTCAGGGACGCGACCCCGCCTCTGACCCACGAGGACCACTTCGAGCGCGCGCGCGACGATGCGCCCCCGTCCGAGCGGCTCACCCTGCGTCATCGTGCTCTCGATGGCGTCGAGCAGCTCGCGCCGACCCGGCGAGGCGAGCCCCCGGATCGCGGCGAGGTCCCCCGCCATCCGCGTCGCTTCACGGACGTCCGCGAAGGACGCGACGTGACCTCGCGCACGGAGCTCGCGCGCGATCTCGACGAGGAGCTCGGCGATCACGGCGTCGAGCGCGCGACCTTCGGAGAAGAGCTCGAATGCGCGCTGCATGAGGGTCGGGTCTCGGATGCCCGCCGGGTACCCCGAGCGCGCGTCGAGCAGCGCGAAGTCGTACGGAACGAGCGCACCGAACGTCGTCGCGCTCGCGGCCTCGATGTCGAGAGGTTCGATGAGCGGGGGTGCGAGCTCGACGATGGGAGCTTCGATCAGCGCGTTCGCGTGAAACGCCCCGACGACTGCGCAGACCCTCGAGCCGGGAGTTGCGAGCGCACGGTACACGTGGCTCCGCATGTGCGCCTCGCGCGCCGCATCCTCCGGCGGAATCCCGCCACCGTGGAGCGAGTCGGCGCGCATCAGCCAGCCGAACGCGAGCGCGGCGCGTCGCAGCTGCTCCGGGTCACCCGGCGCGCGTGCCTCGACGAGCGTGTCCCAGAGCTCGCCCGTGTCGTCCCCCCCCTCGAGCCGCGCGAGCAGTCGCCCCGCGCGAGGAGCCGCACCTGGTTCCGCGTCCGGGAGCGGCTTCGACGAGACCGGACGGTCGATCGCGTCCACCCTGACACCCGCTGCGCGCGCCCACCGGATCGCGGCGAGCTCGGGAGAGAAGTCTGCGAAGGGGTAGAACGCGAGCGCGCCGTCGGGCGAGGTCGCCGATAGCGCCACGGGCGCCACGAGCTCTGGCGATCCGAGCCACGGGAGCCAGGGCGCGAGGTCATGCGGGAGCTCGATGAGGACGACGGTGGGCGCGAACGCCGCGAGGATCTTGGGCATCGCGGCGGCGAGCGCGGGCGAGTGATGGCGAACGCCCACGAGCAAGGGCGCGCGCGAGCTCGCCAGCGTCTCGGGAGCTGCCCGCGGGTCGAGGCCGCTCAGCGCCGCACGCGCCGCGTCCGGTTGCATCACTCCTCGAGCTGGGCGCGGAGCTCGTGCAGCGTCTGCCAGAGCCGCTGCTTCCCCTCGGCGCGCTTCTTCACGACGCCGTCCCAGTACGCGAGGAGACGCCCGCGATCCTTCGGGTCATCCTTCGTCACGACCCCGGCGAGGTAACCGGGCACGAGGCCGAGCACGTCGCGATCGCTCGGGAGGAACGCGGCGGACATGCCGATCGACGCCGCCACGCTCACAGCCTCGGCCGTGCTCATGACGGTCGATGGCTTCTCGACCGCGTAGCCCTCCTCGGTGCGTCCGAGCCGGAGATCGCGGAACACCGTCACGATCGCCTCGAGCACCGCGTCGTCGACCTTCAGCTCGGCCTCCGCACGCTCCAGCATCCGCGTCGCTCTCGCCTTCACGAGCGCCGTCTCCTCCCGTGCGCTCGCGATCGGCGGGACGGTCTCGAAGTTGAACCGTCGCTTGAGCGCGGCGCTCATCTCGGAGACGCCGCGATCGCGAAGGTTCGCCGTGGCGATCACGTTGAACCCGAGGCCGGCGTGCTCGATGTGCGGATCGCTCCCGGACAGCTCGGGCACCGAGAGCCGCCGATCGCTGAGGATCGAGACGAGCGCGTCCTGCACCTCGGGCAGGCACCGTGTCACCTCCTCGATACGCGCGACCCGTCCGCTCCGCATCGCGGTGAGCACAGGCGACGGGACGATCGCCTCCGGGTGCGGTCCCTTCGCGAGGAGCAGCGCGTAGTTCCAGCCGTAGCGAAGCTGATCCTCGGTCGTCCCGGCCGTCCCCTGGACGGTCAGGGCCGAGGTCCCCGAGATCGCCGCGGCGAGGAGCTCCGAGATCATCGACTTCGCGGTGCCCGGCTCGCCCACAAGCAAGAGTCCGCGCTCGCCCGCCAGCGTGATCACGCTCCGCTCGACGAGCGCTCGCGAGCCGACGAACTTCGGGGAGATGACCAGGCTCTCTGGCCCGCTCGCCTTCTTGCCCGCCGACTTCGGGCGCTTGAGCGCCTCTCCGCGAGAGCCCATGAGGAACGTCACGACGGAAGACGCCGTCATGCGGAACCCTTTGGGCCGGGTCCCCGCGTCCCACGTCTCGAGGAACGCGAGCTCGTCTGCGAACAGCACCTCCGGCGGCGGTGATTGCATGTTGCTCAACGCTTCATCCCTCCCTCACGTCTTCTTCATGGTGACGTCGACGAAGCCCGGGCGATCCCCGCTCGACCATCGCTCGAACGCCTTCTCGTACAGCGTGTGGACTGCGCCACGGATCGCGGGCTCACGGGCGAGGGTGAGATCGTAGAGCGCGAGCTTGTACGTCTCGATGGAGACGCCGCGCGTCTTCTTCTCCCAGCTCCCCGGCAGGAAGAGGTCACGCCCCGCGCGCTCCCGCTTCCCCTCGATGCAGAGCTTCTTCTTCACGAGCGCCGACGCGGCCTTGCCGTACTGCGCCGGCTTCCACGCGTTGAGCCGCAGGATGAGCTTCTTCGTCGGGTTCGGCAGCGCGAGCATCTGGAGATAGAGGGTGGCCGTCTCGTCATCGACCGAGATCTCGGCGGCCAGCTTCTTGACCGTCCCCTTCGCCGAGAGCGCAGGGTTTCCTTCGTACGAGCCTTCGCTCACCGGTGTCTTCTCGATGCGGGCGACGAGCGCCTCGCACTCCTTCGACATGAGATACAGCGCAGCGATGGCCCCGCCGGTCCCGTAGATCGAGTCGCCGTCCTCCTGCGTGAGGAACGGGAGAATTGCGGCGCGGTCGGACGCTATCCGCGCAGTGCGAACGGAGAGGTCCACCTGGTGACTGCCGGAGTCGATGGCGACGATCGTCCCGTTGTCGCGCGCCTCGTGCTCCTCCTCCTTCGCCTTGACGGTGAACTTCTTGCCGCCGATCTGCTCGAGCAGCGCGCCGCGCTTCTTGTCGTCGTACTCATAGCGGCTCCCCATCGAGAGCAGCATCGCCGGGTCCCTGAGCAGCTTGGTCACGGCGCGATGGAGCGACGGAAGCCTCTGCCGGTATTCGTCTCCGACGGGGAGCACGAACGCGAGGTAGGGCAGCAGATCGGACACCGCCTCGACGACATCGCCGGAGAAGAACTCTCCCGTGTCGCCAAGGTCGTCCCATGGGATCGGGGGCTTTCTCGCGACGAGCAGCGGGGGCGTGTCGTCGACGGTGAGCAGCAAGGTCAGCGCCTTGCGCACCGGCACATCGAGCCTGAAGTCCTTCTCGATCGCGGTGACGAGCTCCTCGCGAAGGACGACGTTCTTCCCGAACAGGGCCTTCGCCCGCGTGATGAGCGCGCGGGCGACGCTGCGCTCCTCGGCTGCGGGCGCCCAAAAGTCCGCCGGTTCGCGAACGCCGCTGGCCCCGATGAGGAGCGCGAGGAGCTGGCCGTCAGGCAGCTGCTTGAGCTTGTCCTTCGCGCGGTTGGCGTCGGTCACCTTCAGGTCGAGCGTCGCCCGGAGCTCCTTGCCGAGGAAGTCATGCTGGTATTTGCCGAAGCTGGGGAGCCCCACGAGGATCAGCGCGGCGTCGGTGACCGTCAGGGTCGTCTCCGCGGCGACGAAGGGTGCGGCCGTCGGGTCGTACGGCGACGGGCCGCGCGCCTCGAGCTCGCGGAGGAACGCCGTCACGAGCGCGCCGTCGTCCGGAATGGCGAACGCCTCCTTCGAAACGAGCGTCGCGTCCTTCGGCACGGAGAGCGCGCCGCGGACGAGGACCGAGACCTTCTGCGTCGGCTCGTCCTCGTCCTCGTCGGGGAGCCGCGCGAAGAAGAGCGCGTCGCCTTCGGAGGCAAGCCAGACATCCTTCCCCTTCGGCCGTACGAGGAACGGCGAGCCCGTCTTCACGACGAGCTCGGCGCGCGTAACCTCGAGCCCGAAGAGGCGGCTCTCCCCGAGAGCGTGCAGGAACGCGATGAGCGTGTTGCGAGTCGCCGCGTCGGTCGTTCCCCGGCTCGCGACGAGGCACGCGAGCTTAGCGAGGCTCTCGACGTGCTGCTCCCAGCACATGCGCGACGCCGTGAGCTTGCCGCGCTTTCCGTCGCGGAACGCGTCGCCGACGAGCTTCATGTCCGTCCCCGCAAAGCCGTCCTCGTAGCCCTCGCTGTCGAGGAGCGGCAACGCTTCGTGCAGCGCGTCGTCGCTGACCGTGCCGCCTCCGCCGGCGCCGCGCTCCTTGAGGGCGACGAGCTCCTGCACGCGATCTCGAGCGACCTTCACCACGTGGGCGATCCCCCCGCGAATGACCTCGTTCGTCACCCCCGGGAGATGCGTCTTGATCGCGTCGATGGTCTTCGCGAGGCTCTCCTCGTCGTCCTCCACCGCGAGGACCTTCGCGACCGCGTCGTCGGTCACGTTGCGGAGCGCGCGGCTCGATGCGTCGTTTCGGACGGTGAGATAATGAAGCCACGGCTCGCGCGGCAGGACCCGCCAGCCAGCGGAAGGCCACTCGTCGCCGCCGAACGTCGCCGTCGCCTCCCCCTCGTCGTCCCAGAGCGAGATCTCGTCGCTGTTCGTGCTCCGCCACGCCGTGTCTATCGCGAGCGCGACAGGCGCTTCCCTGCCTGGCCAGTCGATGAGCTGCGCGGGCTTCGAGTCGCCGGTTCGCGTCTTCCCGTCGATCCGCGTCAGCTCGAACCGGCTCTTCGTGAGGTCGCGCCGCACGAAGTGACCCACGAGGCCGTCGCGGACGCCGAGCAGCGAGCGCTCGGCTCCGCGCGGTGCCGGCATCAGCTGGACCTCCTGGAGGTAGAACGAGTCGGCGCGCTCGGAGGCCTCGCGCACCATCGCGGGCCATGACGCCCTCCCCTGCGCCCCCGTCTTCGGGTCGAGCTCGAGGAGCTTCACCGGCTCTTGCCAGTGCATGCGTCCGCTCCAGAACGACGCGCCGTCCGACGCGAAGTACGCGTACTGGATCTTCTCGGGCCGATCTCCGCAGTGGATGCACGCCCCGCCCAGCGTGACTCCGCCAGCGCCGCCCGGCACCGGCAGCGCCTCGTGAATGCCACGGAGCTGTACGTCGGTCGTGAATGGGTTCTTCGCGTCGCTGGCCCACACGGCCTGCGACAGGTGGTTCTTCCGGTCGTAGAACGAGACCAGCAGGTCTCCGTCGAGAAACACGACCTCGCTCGGGTCCTTGACCACGGCAGGTAGATCGAGCTCTCGGAGCACTGCTCTCCCGTCGAACACGACGACCTTCCGACCCGCGAGCAGGATCGGGTTCTGCATCGTCCCGTGGAGCGCGATCTCCACCTTCGGCCCCGCCAGCGACGCGAGCGCGGCCTCGAATTCCGGCCAGGTGAGCTCGTCGAAGATCCCTGCGCGCAGCGTGCGAGCGAGCGCGGGGGTCACGTCGAGCCTCTCGACCGCGGCGAGCGCCTCCGGGAACTCGGCGAACGTCGCGGCGCTCGTCTTCTCGGTCAGCGTCTCCAGCCCTCCCTTGAGCGCCGGCAACGCGGCCTTCGCCAGATCGGCGATGAGGCCCATCAGGTAGTTCCGTCGCGCCGTGACGAGCCCCGCCTTCCCCTTCGCGCGCGCCTCGAACTCGTCTCGCCCGAACTGCCCGCCGACCGCGGTCTCGAGGAGCGGCGCGTACTCTGCGTGGGCCGCGAGGCGCACCGGGTCGCGGACGAACGCGTCTCCGAGATCGATGCTCGCGTTCTCCCCCTTCGGCGGCGCGATGGTCAGCCCCGCGTCGAGCACCGCTTCGAGGATATCGGGCGAGTACTCGCCATCGCCCCACCTGCGGTACGAGCCGACCTCCACGGGCTCGCCAAGCCGCAGAAGACTGGGTGCGAGGCGCGCGAAGAGGCTGAAGTAGAGGTCCGGGAGCGGGTCCTTCCGGCTGCCGTATTCGTCCGAGTACGTGACGAAGCGCGTGAGCGCGGACAGCCAGCGCCCTGCCTCCGCCCTCGTCGTCGCCTCGGTCGCCGTGAGCGCCTGCACGGCCCCCACCTCATCGAGGAGCGCCAGCCAGCTGGGAACGAACTTCCTGAAGCCGCGCGGCTCCGGAAAAAGCCAGAGGACGCGCTGCAGGATCTCGGGAGACGCCTTGGCCATCGTGACGAGCGTCGGGCCGTACGCCGACCAGAAGTCGGGCGGCGCCTTCTTCAGCGACGGCGACGCCAGCACCTCGCGCAGGAACGCTGCGTCCGCGTCGGCGCGCTTCGCGGAGGCTGCGAGCTTCCCCAGCTCCTTCGCCATGCCCGTCCACGGCGGCACGCCCGCCTTCACGCGGTGGACGTTGAGCTCGAAGAAGCGGCGCTCCGCCTCCTTCGCGCCGAACGCAGACAGGAGATCCTCGGCATATCCCGCGAGCGACTTCGCCGGGACCGCGCCTGCCGCCGTGAACTCGAGGTACGCCCCCGCGCGCCTGTCTTCGTCGACCGACAGCTTGTACTCACGCTCCGCCGCGCGCGCTTTCTCGAAGCTCTGCGACGCGTACATCGTGGCGTCCTGGTCGAGGAACACGCGCCCGACCTCCTCCCAGTACGACGGCATGAACGGAGGGACGCTTCGTTCGAGCTTCTTCGCGACGACCATGAACGCGTCCTTCGCGTGCCCCGGCTTCGTCCTCGCGCGTGAGGCTGCCTTGCGGAAGTCCTTCATCACCTCGAGGGCGAAGCGCGCCTTGTTCGGGTGGTTCACCAGCGCCCACGCCGGGAACCCCAGCGCTCGCTTCTTCGTGCGACCGACGAGGACGGATTCGCCCGCGCCGTCGGCCTGGAAGCCGAGCACCTGCATCTCGGCGTCGACGGCAGGTTCGAGCGACTGCTCGACGAGCCTTACGACGACCCGCCCCTCCATCGCGGGGTGCACGAAGGACTTCGCGACGAGGTCTCCCGTCGTCGCCGGGTCGGTCTTCGCGCCCTTGCGCGCCACTCCACCGGCGCGGACGACGGCGTTCGCATCCATCAGCTCAGGCATCTTCCCCCTCCTTCTTCTCGACCACCCGCTTGCCGTAGATCGCGCTCGCCATCCGCATGCCCTCGGAGAACGCGACCGCAGGCACATCCCTCACGAGCACAGAGCTCCCAGCGTCGTCGACCCACATTAGCCCGTCGGTCAGCGCCTCGCGGTCCCCGTCGACGGAGCCGAGCCAGTAGCGAGCCTCGAGAGTGCGGCCGTCCTCGAAGACCTGGCACACCGCCCAGCCCCCCGAGGTGCGGTAGCCGAGGGACTTCGCGGCGCCACGCGCGTGCGAGACCATCTCGAACTTGCCGCCGCGGAACGACGTGATCTCGGTCTGATCGGAGATGACCTCCTTCGGCTTCTCGGACACCTCGCGAAACAGCTGCTTCACCCCCTGCGCGAGCCCGAGCTCCGCCGCCAACGTGCGGAAGTCCGCGAGCTCACGGAGCAGAATCGGATGCGGCAGAAGGAACGCGTCGGCCTTCTCCCAGACCGTCTCTCCATCAAGGTCGACGAGGCCGAGGCCCTTCTTCGCGTCGACGCCTTTCAGGAACCCGGCGGCCTCGAGCGAGACCGTCCCATCCACGACGCGCGCGACGACGAGGTTCTCGAGCGCGCGGCGGTACGACTCGTCGGCCCATACGGCCACGAGGACCGAGGCGGGCGTCGGAAGCGAGCGGAGCATCCACCCTTCGACCGTCTCGAGCACGTCGCGCTCGTGCGCCTTCAGGAAGTCCACGACCGCGAGCAGCTGCTCGCCGACGTCGCTCTCCTTCATGTCCTTGGGGACGCTCCCGAGCGGCTGCCCCTTCGCGTTGAGGCACGCCAGCTTGCCCGCGCGGAGGCCGAGCGAGTAGCCCTTCCCCGCAGGCACATAGCCGGGCGGCGTCGTCGCCGCGACGCTCGCTGGTTTGGTGACCGACTTCCCCTTCGCGGCAGCCGACTTCTTCGTCGGCGCCGCGGCCCGCCCTGCTTTTGCAATTGCCACGGTCCTGCGTTGTACCTCAGGACGGACGTCGCAGAAACCCCGCACGAACCCTTCCGTCCACGCGTATCCTCGATGGCGCGGTCGCACCGTTCACCAGCGAAGTCGGGAGGAGTGTCGCATGCGTGTATCGAGCCACATCCACGTCGTCGGTTCTCTGCTGGGGCTCGCGATAGCGAGCTGCTCGTCGGGCGCCCAGGGGGTTTCTGGTTCGCCGGATGGCGCCACGGACGGCGGCCACGCGGACGGCGGCCATGCAGACGCCGGCGCCGACGCCAAGCTCGACACGAAGACGCCGCACGACACGGGCGTTGCGGACCACGCCGTCGACTCCGGGGAAGACGCAACGAAACCGTCTGACGGCGGTGCGGACACCGGCGTCCTGACGTGCCCGCCGTTCGAGGAGCTCTGTGGCAAGGGGCCGGCAGCGGTCTGCGCGGCGATCCAGACCGACCCGAACAACTGTGGCGGCTGCGGCGCGGCGTGCAAGACGGGCACGTACTGCTCCGAAGCGGCCTGCGGCGCGACGTGCATCGGCCTGACCTCGACGCTCTGCAGCGGTACGTGCGTCGACTCGCTCTCCGACAACAAGAACTGCGGTACCTGCGGGAACGCGTGCCCTGCCGGCCAGGTGTGCTCGGCGGGTAGCTGCGCGGCGACGTGCGCGTCTCCCTATGCGACGTGCGGGGCGGGGGCGAGCGCCTACTGCGCCCTCACGAGCCTCGATCCCGTGAACTGCGGCGCGTGCGGCACCGTCTGCACGATCGGCCAGTTCTGCTCGAGCGGATCCTGCGCCGGCACCTGCTCAGGCGCGACGGCGACCCTCTGCAGCGGCCTGTGCATCGACACCGCGACGGACGACGCGAACTGCGGCGGCTGCGGCCAGGCGTGTGCGGCGGGAACAAGCTGCTCCGGCGGGCACTGCAGCGCGTCGTGCGCGCCGTCGTGCCCCGACGGCAACGTCTGCGGCGGAAACGGCGATTGCGCGTCCGACGTGTGCACGAGCGGCAAGTGCGCGGCCCCTGCTTGCGCCCCGACGTGCGCGCTCGGCACGGCATGCGGAGGAAACACCGACTGCGCGTCCGACGTATGCACCAGCGGCAAGTGCGCAGCCGCGGCGTGCGCCCCGACATGCGCCGTCGGCGCGGCGTGCGGTGGGAACAGCGACTGTGCCTCGGAGATGTGCACGAACGGCAAGTGCGCCACGCCGACGTGCTCTCCGACATGCGCGGATGGCGCTGCCTGTGGCGCGAGCACGGACTGCGCGTCCGGAGGCTGCACCGCCGGCAAGTGCGCCGCCCCCGCGTGCTCCCCGACGTGCGCGCTCGGCGCCGCCTGCGGAGCCGACGGCGACTGCACGTCAGGCATCTGCGAGGGCGGCAGCTGCGCGACGCTGACCCCGAAAGCGGCGCCGGTCTCCCGCATCGGTCACGTCGCGATCACGGTCGGTGACAAGATCTACCTGATCGGGGGCAACGTGGGCGCCGAGGTCGACGTCTATGACACCGCGACGAACGCATGGGCGACGGCTGCGCCGCTGCCGACGCCAGCCTGCGGACCTGCAGGCGCGCTGACCGAGGACGGACGCATCGTCATCGTCGGTGGGGGCGGCGTTGGGTGCGCGAACTCGGGATGGATCGGCAACACACAGATCTATGCGCCGACGACCAACACCTGGACCGCGGGCGCTCCGCTCCCGACGCCGCGCGGGTACCTCGAGCTCGTCGCGGCCGGCGACGGGAAGCTCTATGCCATCGGCGGCGACGACACCTTCGCCGCGGGACTGTCGACCGTCGAGATCTACAACCCGACGACGAACACCTGGGCAACCGGGCCCTCGCTCACCAACGCCCGGTACGGATTCGCCGCTTCGCTGGGCGGAGATGGCCGCATCTACGCCATCAGCGGGACTCAGAACAACGGCAGCGGCGTGGCGCTCGCCTCCGTCGAAGCGCTCACGCCAGGAGCCGCCGCGTGGGTCGCCGTCGCGCCTATCCCCAGCCCCGTCTACTGGATCACGGGTACGACGGCGTCGAACGGGAACATCTACGTCATGGGGGGCTTCGTGGCCGGCACCACGGTGGCCACGGTGCAGGTATACGACCCCGTCATGAACTCGTGGGCGACCTCCACCTCAATGCCGGCAGCCTACTACCTCGGCGCAGCGACGACCGGGCCCGAGCCCGACTCCCTCCTCTATTACTCCTACGGGACGTCGCTCTACGCGTTCTCGCAGGCGACGAACACCTGGTAGGCTGTCAGCTCCTCCAGCCCTTTTTTCCTCCGCTGGCCGCCGCGTTCATCGTCTCGACGTCCTGCTCCTTCTTGAGCAGCACGCCGAGCAGCGGCAGCTCCTTCGCGAAGCGCTCCGCGCCGACACCGGCGTGGCTCAGCACCGCGATCCAGTCGATGAGCTCGCTGGTCGACGGGCGCTTCCGCAGCCGCGGGATCTCGCGGAGCTCGTAGAACGAGACCACCGCCTGATCGACGAGCTTCTGGTCGATCTTCGGGTGGTGCACGCGGATGATCCGCTTCATCAGCTCGGCGTCGGGAAAATCGAGGAAGTGGAAGACGCACCGGCGCAGGAACGCGTCCGGGAGCTCCTTCTCGTTGTTCGACGTGATGATGACGACGGGGCGCTCCTTCGCGATGATCTCGTCGCCCGTCTCGGTGACGACGTAGCGCATGCGATCGAGCTCGTGGAGCAGATCGTTCGGGAACTCGAGGTCCGCCTTGTCGACCTCGTCGATGAGGAGGACCGTCCGTTGGTCCGAGGTGAACGCGCGCCCGAGCGGTCCAGGCTTGATGTAGTGGCGGATGTCCTTCACGTCGCCGTCGCCGAAGCGGGCGTCGTAGAGGCGCTGCACCGTGTCGTAGACGTAGAGGCCGTCCTGGGCGCGGGTGGTCGACTTGACGGGCCAGTGGATGAGGGTCGTCCCCATGGTCTCGGCGATGGCGTGTGCGAGGAGCGTCTTGCCGGTGCCGGGCTCGCCCTTGATGAGGAGAGGTCGCTCGAGGGAGAGCGCGCAGTTGACGGCGGCCTCGAGAGCGTCGTTCGTGAGGTAGGTCGGGGTGCCGTGGAAGCGGCGAAATGGCTGGGTGGGGTCGGTCACGGGCAGAAGCCTATGTCGCGCGAAAGAAATGTGTCCAGCCCGGCGCGCGTCGCGCGTCTTCAGTCTGTAACCTGCAACAAGGAGATTCCCGATGAGTGAGTTCGTGTTTCTGTACCGCAATGGCGACACCTCCCCCCGCTCCCCCGAGCAGCAGCAGAAGATCATGCAGGAGTGGGGAACCTGGATGAAGGGGCTCGGCGCGAAGGGGCACCTGAAAGAGGCGGGGCATCCACTCGAGGCGCCCGGTCGCGTGGTGCGCGGCGGCGGAAAGGCGTCGACCGACGGCCCGTACGCGGAGAAGGACATGGTCAGCGGCTTCAGCGTCGTCGAGGCGAAGGATCTCGCGCACGCGTCCGAGCTGGCCGCCGGCTGCCCGATCTTCAACGCTGGCGGCGTCGTCGAGGTGCGTCCGATCCTCAAGATGAGTAGGTGATGGAGGTCGATCCGCACCTCTTCCGGCACTCGGCCGGTCGCATGGTCGCGGCGTTGACGCGCATCTTCGGCGTCCACAACATGGCGCTGGCGGAGGACGTCACCCAGGACGCTCTCTGCCGCGCCGTGGAGGTGTGGAAGTTCTCGGGCGTGCCGGACAATCCGTCGGCGTGGCTGATGGCCACCGCGAAGAATCGTGCGCTCGACATCCTGCGCCGTGACAGGACCGCGCGGACTTCCGAGCCGGAGCTCGCGCGCCTCATCGGCAGTGAGTGGACGCTCGCGACGACGCTCGACGAGCGCTTCCAGCCCGGCGCGATCCGCGACGACCAGCTCCGCATGATGTTCTCGTGCTGCCAGCCTCGCCTCCCGGAAGAAGCGCAGCTCGCGCTCGTCCTCAATGTGCTCTGCGGGTTCGGTGCGGCCGAGGTCGCGAGCGCGCTCCTCACCAGCGAGGCCGCCGCGGCCAAGCGGCTCACCCGCGCGAAGAAGGTGCTCGCGTCGAGCAAGAGCCTGTTCGAGCTCGAAGGGGAGGACCTCGCGCCGCGCCTCGCGGTCGTGCAGCGCGCGCTCTATCTGCTGTTCAACGAGGGCTACCAGGGGGCCTCGCCTGAGTCGTCCATCCGGGTCACGCTCTGCCACGAGGCGATGAACCTCGCCTCGATGCTCCTCGAGCATCCGTCGTGCGCGACGCCCACGACCCACGCGCTCCTCGCGCTCATGTCGCTCCACGCCGCGCGCATGCCGGCGAGGATGGACGAGGCGGGGGATTTGCTGTCGCTCATCGAGCAGGATCGCTCGCGCTGGGACGCTCGCCTCGCGAGCGAAGGGCTGCGATGGCTCGCTCTGTCGGCGTCGGGCGACGTGCTGAGCGAGTATCACGTAGAGGCGGCGATCGCGTCGGTGCACGCGACCGCGCCGACCGCCGAAGATACGCAGTGGAAGGACATCGTCGGGCTCTACGACACGCTGATGATCCTGAGACCCTCGCCCGCGGCGGCCCTCGGTCGCGCCATCGCGCTCGGGCAGGCCGAAGGACCGGAGAGAGGCCTCGAAGCGCTCCACGCGATCGAAGGTCGAGACCGCCTGGAGTCGTCACCGTTCTACGCCGCCGCTATCGCGGAGCTCGAGCTGCGACGAGGCTACGCCGCTGCAGCGTGCGCCGCGTTCGAGCTCGCGCTGACGCGTGCGCGGAGCCCGGCCGAGCGCACGTATCTGGAGCGACGAGCAAGGATCGCTCTGACCGCTCGCGACACGTAGTTCGAGGTCGCGCTACCGCACCCCCGCCAGAGCGGTCAGCCCGTAGTGGTAGACGCCAGGGTCCTCGCACGGCAGCGCGCTCGCATCGGCCCCCGGAAAGACCTCCAGCACGACGCGGTGATGCACCGGCGCCGCGTAGTACAGATCGACGCGGCCCTCGGTGCGACCCGACGCGAGGAGCCCCTCTGTCAGCCTCGTCAGCACGGTCCGCAAGGTGGGCTCGCCGAAGGGATTGAAGAGCAGCACGACCGCGCTCGCGGAATCCACACCCCAGTCCGCGGCGTCCTGCTCGACCACCTCGATTCGTCGCGCCTGCTTCCACCCGTCCGGAAGCGCGCGAACGTTCGCCCGTGCGAGTTCCGCCATCGCGGGGTCCACCTCGACCCCGACCATCTCGCTCCACGGCAGCTTCGAGAGAACCGCGAGGGCCCGTCCGCGTCCGCACCCGAGGTCGACGAAGGAGTCGAGACGGAGGCCACGCCGGACGATGTCGCGCTCTACCTCTTCGAGGGCTTCGTAGCGGAGCGGCTGAGAGGGCGACGCATCCCCGAGGCGTGAACCGGGCGGTGAGAAGCCGCGATGTGCGGTGCGGATCCCGAGCCTCCGTTCCATCGCGAGCTCGTGACCGACCTTGCGTGCGGAGCGGAGCACGGCGGCCGGGTCGATCGCGAGCCGGATCGCGAGCTGCTGCAGGTAACGGGCGGAGTCTTTGACGTCGGTGACGAGAGGCATGGCGGTGACGTTCTGACAGCCTACAGGCGCCGCGCGGTTCCGAGGGGCTCCCGCTTTCCGGGGATCCATCGCCGCGCGGTCCCGAGGGCCTCCAGCTCTCTCGAGAGCCTCCGCCGCGCCGGTCAGAGCGGCTCCAATTTTCTGGAGAGCCTGCGCCGCGCCGGTCAGAGCCGCTCCAGTTTTCTGGAGAGCCTCCGCCGCACCGGTCAGAGCGGCTCCGACTTTCCGGAGAGCCTACGCTGCGCAGTTCAGAGCGGCTCGTGGTTTCCGGAGAGCCTCCGCCGCACCGTTCAGAGCTGCTCCGACTTTCCGGAGAGCCTCCGCTGCGCAGTTCGGACCGGCTCCCATCTTCCGGAGAGCCTCGATCGTGCGGTTCGCAGCGTCTGCTCTTTTCCGGAGAGTCTCCGTCGCGCGGGCCGGAGCGGCTCGAACTTTCCGGTCCCGGTCCACCCGTCAGCATGGAGGCACTGATCGATCGCAGCTCCGCTGCCTCGCCAGTCGAGGAGCGACGCCGTTTACCGGAGTCCCGCCAGCGACAGCCATCGTCCTTCCGGACTCGGCCGGAAGTCCTTCGCTCGTTCGCTCACCACGGCCACCTGGTCCTCATGCCAAAGCGGAATGATGAAGAGCTGGTCGAGAAGGCGCTGCTCGAGCTTCCCGTACGCCTCCTTGCGCTCCATCTCGTCCTGGACGCCATCGCCCAGGTCCAGAAGCCGGTCGACCTCCGCGTCTCGCACCCGCCCTCGGTTCGCGCCGGACGGCGGAATGTATGCGCTGTGGAGGAACACGCGGAGGATGTTCGGCTCCGTCAGCTCGGGGAGCTGCAGCGACGCCAGGTCGAAATCACCCGCGTTGAGGCGCGCGATGAGGGTCCCGAGCTCGAGCGGCACGACCTCGACGACGATGCCTGCGTCGCCGAGCTCCTGCGCGATCGTGCGGGCGACCGTCGCTCGAAGGCGGTCGGTCGACGTGAGCAGCGTCAGGTGGATCGGCGCGACGTTCATCGAGTCGACCAGCGAGCGAGCCGCCACCGGGTCGAAGCGGAGCTTCGGGGCGACGGGGAGCCCCGCCCAGTGTCCTTCGGGGAGCACGGTCACCGCCGGCGTGGCGCGGCGCGCGAAGAGGTAGTCGGTGAGCGCCTGTCGGTCGATGCCGAGCGAGATGGCCCGGCGGAGCGCGAGGTTGTCGAGAGGCGCTCGGTCCACCCGGCAGACGAGATACGTGAGGTTCGCCCCGCGTGCGGTCGCGAGCGAGAGCCCCGCGCGCCCTTCGAGCGCCGGCAGCAATGTGGGCGAGATGCCGTTCATCGCGATGTCCGCGCGCCCGCTGTAAAGGCGGAGGGCGCGCGCGTTCTCGTCGTGGACCGTGCGGAGGGCGACGCTCGCCGTGGCTGCGCCGGCCGAGTCGGCCAGGACACCGAACCGCGCGGGGTTGAGCAAGGTCTCGCCGCGCGAGGTGTGGTCGATCTCGAAGGGACCGAGACCGTCGAGCGACCCGCCCGTCGGGTCCGGGGGGCTCTCGGCCTGATCACGGCGAAGGATCGGCAAGTCGAAATCGGAGAGCAGCGAGGCGTGGGGCCTCTTCAGGACGACTCGGAGGGTGTACGGGCCGGTGGCGACGACCGAGGCGATCGGCTCCACGGTGGCGGCATGCCTGGAAGCGACCGGCGGAGCCCCGAAGGCTCTCAGCGTGGCGACGACGTCCTCCGAGGTGAAGGGCGCCCCGCCGTGGAAGCGAATGCCCTGGCGAAGCGTGATGTCGAGGGTGAGGGCGGAGGCCCAGCGCAGCGACTCGGCGAGGTAAGGGATGGGGCGCAGCGAGCTCGGGTCGATCCTCGTGAGCCCGGCGTGAATCAGGCGCGTCGTCCGCATGCCCACCGCGTCGGTGACGTAGCGCGGGTCGAGGGTCTCGGCGTCGTTCGCCACGAGCATCTCGATGGGCCGAGCCCTGGCCTCGGCGGCAGCCTTGCCTCGCGGCGGATCCGCGCAGCCGACTCCGGCCGCGATCGAGAGGAGGCCGGCGATCGCTCTTTTCATCCAGCGCGCCTTCGTCGTACACCGGTCCGTGATGCGCCACGCGCTCGCGAAGCCGAAGCCGATGCCGCGCGTCGTGGCAGCCTCCGCGCTCGCGTGCCTCGTGGCGTTCGCGCGCGTCGCGTCGCCGGACGCGCCCGCGCAGCCTTCGCCGGCACCTTCCGCGGCCGCGTCGCCGCCGGCGTCGGGCCCGATCCAGGCGGCCGTCCGCGCGCTGGTGAACGAGCGCGTGTTCAAGGACGCGTCGATCTCACTCGAAGTTGCCGACGTCGACACGGGACAGATCCTCGCCAGCTTTCACGAGCACACGGCGGTGAACCCGGCCTCGAACGCCAAGCTCTACACCGCGGCGGTCGCGCTCGCGACCCTTCACGGCGATCATCGCTTCGAGACCGTGCTCCTCGGGACGGTCAAGGGGAGCTCCGTCACGGGGAACCTCGTGCTCCGCGGCTACGGCGACCCGTCGCTCACGACGGTGGATCTCTTCGCGCTCGTGCAGGAGCTGAAGGGCGCAGGCGTGAGGCAGATCACCGGGGACGTGATGGTCGACCAGCGCTTCTTCGACACGGAGACGACGCCGCCGGGCTTCGAGCAGCAGCCTGGCGAGTGGGCCTCCTTCCGCGCCCCGGTGAGCGCCGTCGCGCTGAACGAGAACACGGTGACGCTCACGGTCCGGCCTGGCGACGTCGGGTCGCCCGCGAACGTGCGCTTCGACCCGCCGGGCTTCGTCGACGTGGACGGTCAGGTCAAGACTTCGGAGAGCGGGGCGGACTCGGTCGGCCTCGAGCTCTCGGGCAACGGGAGCCGGCTCCACGCGAAGGTCAGCGGCGCGGTGTCACGCGAGTCGCACGTCGTCCGCTACACACGGAGGGTCGACGACCCGCAGCTGCTCGCCGGCTACGCGCTCCGTGCGCTGCTCGAGGACGCGCAGATCAAGGTGGGGGGCGAGGTGAAGCTCGCGACAGGTCGGGAGGGAGTGGTCATCGCGCGACATGAGTCGGCTCCGCTGAGCGCGCTGCTGTACTCGCTCGGAAAGCAGAGCGATAATTTCTACGCCGAGATGGTCTTCAAGTCGCTCGGCGGCGAAGCGAAGGGGCGCCCCGCGAAGAGCGCGAGCGGAGGCGAGATCGTCGAGCGGTGGGTGGCGAGGGTGGGCGCGAGCGACGCCGGGCTCGTCTTCAAGAACGGCTCCGGCCTGTTCGACTCCAACCGCACCACCGCCGCGAGCGTCGTCGCCCTCCTGCGCGCGGCCTGGCGTGACCCGACGATCCAGCCGGAGTTCGTCGCCCAGCTCTCGATCGGCGGCGTCGACGGAACGCTCAAGCATCGGTTCCGTACCGGCCACGCGCGCCGCCTCGTCCGCGCGAAGACAGGTACGCTCGAGGACGCCGCAGCCCTGAGCGGTTACCTCCTGTCGCCGACGGGGCACGGCGCGCTGGCGTTCTCGATCCTGATGAACCACGTCGCCGGGAAGGTCTCGGCTGCGCGCGCGGCCGCCGACGCGCTCGTCGAGACGATGGCACGCACGCAGGCGGGTGAGACGCGCTGAGAGTAGAGGAGACAATGGAAACGAGCTTCGACGAGTCTGCCATCCCCGGGTTCCGCGCCGTCCCCCGCACCGGCGTCATCTTCGCGACGACCGAGGCCGCGAAGCACGGCTTCCGCACGCGCGATCCGGCGTGGTGCAACCTCGGCCAGGGGCAGCCGGAGACCGGCACGATCCCGGGAGCGCCGCCCCGAATCACGAGCATCGAGGTCGACGTCGCGGATCTCGAGTACGGCCCGATCGACGGGCTGCCCGAGCTGCGCGGCGCCATCGCGACCCTCTACAATCGCCTGTACCGGAAAGGACGAGCCTCGCAGTACACGCGCGAGAACGTCTGCGTCTCGGGCGGCGGCCGCGCCTCCCTCACTCGCGCGCTCGCGTCTCTCGGCTCGATCAACCTCGGCCACTTCCTGCCCGACTACACGGCGTACGAAGAGCTCCTCGACATCTTCCGCAGCTTCACCCCGATCCCGATCCTCGCCGACGGAGCGCGCGGCTACTCGTTCGATCTCTCGGACCTCGATCGGGAGGTGAAGGGGCGCGGGCTCGGGGCGCTTCTGTTCTCGAACCCGTGCAACCCGACCGGACGGCTCGTGCGCGGCGCCGAGCTCGCCGGGTGGGTCGGGCTCGCGCGAGAGGCCGAGTGCACGCTGCTGGTCGACGAGTTCTACTCTCACTACGTCTGGAACACGCCGCCGGGTGAGCTCCCGATCGAGAGCGTCGCCCGTCACGTCGAGGACGTCGACAAGGACCCCGTCGTCCTCTTCGACGGCCTCACGAAGAGCTGGCGATACCCGGGTTTCCGCGTCACGTGGGCCGTGGGGCCGCGCAGCGCGATCGACGTGATGGCGAGCGCCGGGTCGTTCCTCGACGGTGGCGCGAGCCGGCCGATGCAGCGAGCCGCGCTGCCGCTCCTTGAAGAGGAGGGCGCCGTCGCGGAGGCCACGGCGATCCAGAAGCACTTCCGGCCGAAGCGCGAGAAGCTCATCTCCGGCCTCGAGCGGCTGGGTGTGCGTATCGATCGCCTGCCCGAGGGGACGTTCTACGTCTGGGGAGACGTCGGGCGGCTGCCAGGGCGGCTGTCGGACGGGCTCAGCTTCTTCCGCGCGGGGCTCGAGGAGAAGCTCATCACGATCCCTGGCGAGTTCTTCGACATCAACCCCGGGAGGCGGCGCGGCAAGCGAGCGTCGCGTTACAAGTCGTACGTGCGATTCTCCTTCGGGCCCGAGCTCGCCACGATCGAGCGCGCGATCGAGCGGATGGAAGGAATGGTGGCCCGCGAGCCTGCCTGACGGGAGGCCGAGGCAGTGACGTCAGGAAGCTGACGAGGCCGCGGATTTCCCGCGTTTCTTGCGCGGCACGAACAGTGCTTACGCGCCGGCATGCGAATCCAACGCCAGCGGCACCCGAGCCTCGGGCTCTCGGTCGCGCTTCTTCCGCTCCTTGCGTGCGGGAGCGGCGGCAATGCGGCAACGACTCACGCGCAAGTGGACGCGAGCCTCCCCTCCCTCCACTTGCCCGCGCTCGAAGCCGGCAAGCCGGAAGCAGGACGCGCGGATGCCGTCGTCGACGCGCCGGTCGACGCGTTCAACGCCGCGGTCTGCAACTCGGGCGACGCCTCGACGTCACTCCCCTGCGGCACGCTCGCGTTCTCGAAGAGCCAGGTCCTCTCGCGCGCGAGGAACCACCACGTGACCGTGATGACCACTGGCGCCACGGGGGCGACCTTCTACACGATCGGCGGGTTCGACGGCGCCAACGGTACCCTTGACTTCGTCGATCGCATCCCCGTGGGCGCGGACGGCTCTCTCGGGAGCTGGGTGTCGGACACGCCCATCCCGTTCGCCACCGGCGGGCTCGTCGGCGAGGTTGTCTCGGGCTCGATCGTGATCGCAGGCGGCACCGGGATCACCGAGGTCTACGACCAGGCATACAGCGCGGTGATCCAGCCCGATGGCTCGCTCGCAGCGTGGACGGCGGCGGGCACGGTCGGCGAGCCCCGCATGCACGCTGGCTCCTTCTCGCGAGGGAACACGATGTGGATCCTCGGCGGCTTCGACGACCAGACCGTGTGGAGCGACATCGTGAGCGCGACAGTCGCGACCGACGGAACCGTCTCTGCGTGGGCCGCCGCAGGTCAGCTCCCCGGCCCGATGTCGCACTTCACGGTGACGATGCTCGACAACTACGTCTACTTGACGGGCGGCGAGTCACAATCGGCGTTCGACAACCCACCCGAGCTAGCCTTGACGTGGCGAGGGCAGATCGAGGCCGATGGCTCGATCGGCGACTGGACGACGATGCCGCCTCTCGTGACGGGAGAGGCGACGCACGGGGCGTTCTACTACGGCGGCTATCTCTACGTGTGCGGCGGCATCAACAACGTCCCGACCCAGGAGGATCGCTGCTGGCGCTCGCCGATCGGCGTCGATCACGCGCTCGGCACGTTCGACGAGGTCGCGTCTTTGCCGATCGCGCGCGGTCACGTGCACCAGCTGCCGGTGTTCGGGACGCACGTGTACTCGATCGCAGGGGCTATCGACTTCAACCTCGACTCGACGACGGAGATCGACATCGGCGTATTCGACACGATGAACACGATGAAGGCAGCTCCACACGCGCACCCGCGCACGACGCCGTCCCTGCCAGCGACGCACCACAAGTGTCACGGGGCGCGCAAGGCGAGCCCTCCGCGCACGGAGCCGTGAGCGACGGTCACTTGAGGACGCGGTCGAACATCTCGAGCGCGAGGCTGTAGCCGAGGGCGGCGAGGGCCGCGTCGTACCGAGGCCCCTCGTCGCGCATGAACGCGTGCACGGCGTTGAGCTCGTGCCAGGTGAACCGAACGTTCGCGACCGAAAGCGCGCTGTGGATCTCGCGCCGCCCTTCCGCGGGCACATGAGGATCCTGCCGTCCGAAGACCATCATCACCTCGCCGCGTACGTCGATCATGCGCCGCTTCGAGTCGCTCGCCTTCCCGACGCCGAGCGAGTCCCCGTGGAGGTCGGTCGGATAGAAGCAGGCGGTCGCGCGCACGTCCTGCTGCAACGCGGCGCGAAACGCGAGGTGACCGCCGAGGCACCAGCCGACGGCACCGAGAGCGCCGGTGGAGCGCGGGTGCTGAAGCAGGTGGTCGAGCACGACCCGAACGTCGGCGTCGTAGGTCGACAGCGCGGTCGCGTACTTGTACGCGTTTCCTTTTTCGGTCCCCTCCGTGTCGTAGCCGAGCACGGTCCCGAGCGGCTCGTGCTCGTGAAACACCTCGGGGACGGCGACGAGGTAGCCATGGCTCGCGAGCCGCAGCGCCGAGCGCCGGATCGGCGCGGTCTGCTGGTAGATCTCGGAGTAGAGGGCGAGCGCGGGGAAACGAGCGCGGCCCTCGCCCACCGGCAGGTGCAGGTGTACCCGCATCGTACCGGTAGGCGTGGAGAGGTCGACGTGGGTGCTCTCGACGATCATGGCGTCGAGGCTACCTCGCGTGTCCGACCTAGTCGCGCATGTGCTTGCGAATCTTGCCCAGCGCCTGCTCCTGAAGCTGGCGGATGCGCTCGCGCGACAGGTTGTACTTGTCACCGATCTCCTTGAGCGTCAGCTCCTCCTCGTCGTCGAGGCCGAAGCGCCAGCGAATGATGCGCGACTCGATCGGCGTCAGCGTCCCGAGCAGGCGGCGCACTTCCGCGGTCCAGCGGTGCGAGACGAGGCTGTCGTAGGGCGACAGCATGTCGTCGTCCTGGAGGAAGTCGATGAACTTGCGGCCGTCCTCATCGCCGACCGGGCGATCGAGCGAGAACGGCGTCTCCGCCCACGACCCCTTCACCTTGTCGAGCTTCTCCTGGGGAATCCCAGTCTCCTGCTCGAGCTCTGCGAGCGTCGGGTCACGCCCGAGACGTGCGATGACGGCCTGAGTCGCGCGAGCCACACGATTGTGCGTGTCGAGCATGTGCACGGGGATACGGACGGCTCGCCCCTTGTCGGCGAGGGCGCGGCTGATGGCGTGCCGGATCCACCACGACGCGTAGGTCGAGAATCGGTAACCGCGCGCGTGGTCGAAGCGCTCCACCGCCTTCATCAGACCGATGTTCCCCTCCTGGATGAGGTCAATCAGGGGGAGACGCCCACGATTGTAGCGGCGGGCGATCGACACGACGAGGCGCAGGTTCGCCTTCACGAACTTGTTCTTCGCGGCCTTCGACGCGAGGAGCGTCTCGTCGAGCAACATCTCGAACTTGCGGAACTGCGGCGTCGGCGGGAGCTGCGGCATGGGTCGGGCCGCCCTGACGAAGGGCGCCTCGTCCTCGACCGATTCTCCTTCCACGGCTTCGCTGCCGTCCGTCGCCTGCGTCGGCGGCACACCGAGACCGCGTGCGGCCTCCTCGGCGTGGAGCACCCAGAGCCGATCGCTGTCGGCGAGCCGGATGGCGCGCGCGAGTGACGTCGTCAGCTGGGTCCACTTCTTCTCCGTGGCGCGAGGGAGCTTGTGCTGCGCCCCGGCGACGCGCAGCAGCTTCCGAAGCTCCGCGATCTGCGGGAGATCGATCGTCTCTTCGCCCGTCGGCAGATCACGCTCGAGCGCGTCGAGCGCGTAGCCCGCCACGGGGATGCAGCTGAGGATCGCGACCCAGTGGTCGATCTCCCCCTGCTCCACCTCGATGGCGGTCGCGAGCTCCTCCTGCGGGCCCATGACATGGTGCGTCGCCATCTCGCGGAAGTACCGCGAGAGCATCGAGTCTCCGCCGCCCTCGTCCGCACGCTTCTGCGACGCGGGCTTGACCGGCTCGACGTCCAGGTCTGCCGCGACGGCGTCGCCAAGATCGAACTCTTCGTCGAGATCGACCTCGCCCTCTACCGCGGCGGGCGAGGAGACGACGGCCGGCTCGCGCTCGTCCTCGAACTCGAGGCCGTCCGTGCGCGCCTCATCCCCCCCACGTGGCACGAGCGGGCTCGCGTCTGGCTTGCTCTTCGCCCGGACAACTCGCGAAGCACTCGCGGGCGCGATGGGGACGAGCGCCGTAGCTGCGCTGCTCTTGCTCTTGCTCATGGTTGGGTCCTTGGTGAGGGCAGCGCGACTGGCCGCCGAGACTGGAGACGGCCAGACCGGCCGCCGAGGTAGGTAAAGCTATTCAAGAAGTGATCCGTCTATCGGGCGGGGTTCGACTAAGTGACGTGGGTGCATCAAGCTGTCGTGCAGCGCCCATAGCCCTCCGATATCTTTGCAAGTTCGGTACCCTAGTTCGCGTTCGCCTCGCGTACGCGTGGACGTCGTCCGGACCGTCTCTGCCCTATGGCCGCAAGTCGCAGTTTCCCTCATCGTAAGTCGCTTGTGAGATTTCGCAGGCCCACCCTCGCTCATCGTGTGCCGATCGACGCGATCGGGGTCACTTCGAAGAACGAACGAACCCTCTTTTCGTTCTACGTACGCGGCCTGCAGGAAGTTTTCCGCGCGACTGCAAACAGCGCATCGACCGAGGCGCCAACGGGTGCCCGATGTAGGGAGAGCGCTCGGCCTGGCGCGGCCGCTCTCTTCTTGGTTGCATCGACAGTCCACTCATTCGCTCACGCGGGTCTTGCCCTCGCCGCCGGCCGATGTGCCGCTGTCCTCGCCGGCGCGTCGTTCGGCCTTGCCAGTGCTTCATCCACCCCCGGACTACGGTCGGCGCTGCACTTCGGGTCGCTTGGGCTCGTCGCTGCCGTCGTCAAGGCGTCGGGCGGAGTCGTCGCAGCCCATGAGCAAGCGAAGATCGCCGCCCGCGTCGGCGGGCAGCTCCGACTCGACGTGCTCGACGACTGGTTCGCCAGCTATCGATTGCGCCGGCCACGACATGGCGATCATGGACAGCGCACAGCCCCCCCCCAAAGTGCTTACGGTCGCCCACCCGCCACGTCGTCCCGGACGTCCGCTCGAGGTGTCAGCGCACTGACGGCGAGGATCTCCGACATCGAGACTGGGCTGTCGCAGGGGTTGCTGGGTGGGGGGCGCGCCATCGCCCAGCTCGCACCGCTCGCGGCGGCTCTGGTCTGGATCTCGCCCAGGCTCGCGCTCGCCGCGCTCACGGTTCTGGTGCCGTTCAGTATTCTGCTCTCCTTCACGCGTGGTGCGTGGCGACGCGCCTACAGCAAGGCTGCGCGAGACGGCGAAGAGCTGCTCGAGGCCGCAGACGAAGCCGTACGCCACGCCGACCTGTGGGTGTCGTACTCGGCGGAGTCGAAAGCGCGTGCCGTCGTGGCACACCTTGGCGACACGCTCGGCGGAGGCGCGGCGCGGATCCAGGCGAGCGCTGCCGCAATGAGCGGTGCGAATGAGGTCCTCGCAGCGGTTGCGCTTGTCTGCGCGCTCGGGGCAGCCGCCTGTGGATGGCTGGGTGACGTCGGAGACAGCACCCGTCTACTGGCGTTCACAGTGTGCTTCTTCCTCGCCTACCGTCCGATCCGCGATCTGACCGAAGCACGACTGGCGTGGTCGAGGGCGTCGCTGTCGTTTTACGACCTGTCGGCGCTGGGCGACCCCGACGGAGCACGCGAGGCTTGCCGCGCAGCAGTCGAGGATGCACACGTCCTTCGCGAACTGTCCGTGGAATCGCTTGTCCTCGCACGTGGCACGAGCGCTGCGATCTCGTTCGTTCTCCCTCCCGGAGAGGTGGTTGCGGTGGTCGGTGGGACGGGAGAGGGGAAGACGACCCTCGTCAGGACGCTGCTAGGCCTCGAGCCCGCGGTGTCTGGAGAGGTACGCTACGGAACCACCGTGATCACGGACGCTCGACCCGGGCTTACCGACCGGCCATTTGCATGGGTCCCGCAGGACACGGCCCTGCTCACCGACACTCTCGAGGCGAACATCGGCCTCGCGTCGACAGCCATCGACGCCGGCGCCGTCCTCCGAAAGCTGGGGGGAGAGTCGCTCGAGTTGCTGTCGACGACCGGCGCCAGGCTCGGGCCGGGAGGCGTCGTCGTGTCCGGTGGAGAGCGCCAGTGGATCGCGCTCGCGCGTGCGTTCGCGACATCGCAGCCCATCTTGATCCTCGACGAGCCGACGAGTGGCCTTGACCCGTCGTCTCAGGCGCGGGTGCTCGACGCCATCGCAGGCCTTCGCGGAGAGCGCTCGATCGTGCTGGTCACGCACCGGAGCGAGCCGCTAGCGCTCGCCGACATCATCGTGCACTTCGACGGGCTGAACATACACGTCGAGGACGGTCCCCGCCGACGGGGGGTCAGCGAGACGGCGACAGATAGCGAATTACTGGCCCCGGAGTGACTGTGACCGTGCGTGCGTCGATGCGGTCTCCGTCGAGCACGTACGTCGACGGCGCCCCCGACTCCCCCAGCTCGATCGTCACCTCGCGCGCAAGCACGTCGACGCGTCCTTCTCCGGTCAGCGAGCGCCCGAGCAGCACGCGACCGACCTGCGGGCTCAGCTGCCGTGGAGGGAGCGCGCTCGCGACGAAGTGAAACGCGCTGGTGCTCTCCGCAGCTCTGTAGAGGAGGTGCATGTGGAGACCCAGATCGCGCACTACGCTGGCCGCGATGATGCTCCACGCGTCCGGTGCCTGCCGCTGGCCGTCGACGAAGATACGAGCCGGGCCCGGAGTAAGGACACGGTTTGCCAGCGCTCCCGACATGAACGACCCGGCGAAGATGCGCGCCACGAGGCGGGCGGCCGTCCCGTAACCGAGCGCCCTCCCTTGCGTCTGCGCGTCGTAGTAGGCGTCGAAGAACCGAGCGACGAGCCCTGCGCCAAAGATGAACCCGATGCGATCGCCGCCGCGATCATCGCGCACGCGGAGCGTCGGGCGCCGAGTAACCGTCACCTCTTCGTCGAGAGCGCACTCGATCAGATGGCGCGCATAGGCCTGACCGTAGGCGTACGGCGCCCAGTTGCGCGCGACCGTGCAGACCGTGCCGCCCGGGGCGAAGCCGATCGGCGGCAGGCCGTCAGCGAACGCGTGGAAGAGCGCCGTCGTCCCCGCCATGTACGATCCATCGCCGCCGGCGAGCACCACGCACTCGGTGCCACGCTCCCTGATCTTCGCTACGATGGCGGCGAGGTCGTCGAGCGACTCGCTCACGTGCAACCAGCCACGTCCCTCCGCCCTCCGGCCGCGGAGTGCGTCGCTCAGCTCCTCGAAGACGCCGCGCGTCGAGTTCGTCGACGAGAGGACGAGGTTGTGCGCACGACGGTTGACGATGATGTCGACGCGGGGCGGTGCCACGTTGGCACGCAGTCAACTAGCATGCGGCACGAAATCAGGCTACGTCCCGCTCTGCATGCACCGGACTGTACGGAGCCTCGCGAAGCCCGAAGAGGTCTACGGAGTAGCGACCCGGAAGGGCAGCGGCAGCGCCTGTCGAGCGGTCGTGCACTTCGTGTCGGCCGCGGCGCTGTTCGCCGCCGTTGCATGCGCCAGCTCACCGATGATGCGCGCTGCGGAGGCGGGAGACCGCGCGGCTCTCGCACGCGAGGTTGCCGCCCAGAGTACACGCGGCAGGTTCGCGCTGGCGGATGCCGCGAGCGTCGCGCACGCCGTCGTGGAACACGAGATCTTCCACGCCGCGACACGTGAGGACGCCGTCGCGCGCATCCACGACGCTCGCGCGTGTGCCTTCGCCGTCGACGACGTGCTCTCCAGACGCATGGAACTCGGCGACTCCGTATCCGGTGAAGCTGCGCTCGTCCGAGTCGAGGCGGGCGCTCTCAGCGACGGCGCCGCGCGGGACCACGCGCACTCCGCCGACGACAGCTGGCGCGCCGTCGCGATGTGGGGGATGACGCGCCGAGACGACCACGAGGTCCGCATGCGCGGCCTCACGGACGGGAGCCCGCTCGTCCGACGCTCCGCGCTCCACGCCATTGCCGAACGGGACGACCCGGCCGAGTTTGCCACGGTATTCGACGCGGCGCGGCTCGACCCCGAGCCGCTCGTCCGCAGCGCGGCCGTGCGCGTGCTCGCGCGCATGTCGGGCGCCCCCCAGGACCTTGCGCTGCGCCTCCGAGATCTATGGACGTCTTCGGACGAGAGCCTGCGCGAAGACCTCGTCATCGCGTTCGCGTCGCCCGCCATCCTCGGCGCGGGCGGTGTGGAGGCGCTCGCACACCTCCTCCAGACGACGGAAGGGAGCGACGCGGTCACGATCGCCGGGGTGATCCTGGGAAGTCGCGTCGAGGATCTCGCGCTCCGCGCCGCGGCCACCGGCGTCCTCGTGTCCGCGATCAAGCATGGCGCCCGCAACGGACGGATACACGCGATCGCCGTGGCTCCTCTCGCGCACGGTGTGGGTGGCGGACGCCCTGTCGCCGCGGAGACGACGCTCTTCGTGGACGCGCTGCGCGAAGCGTCTCACGCGGACGACGTCGATGTGCGCCTCGCCGCGCTCGGCCGCCTTTCGAGCCCGAGCGTGAGCATGGCCGTGCCCGCAGCCGACCGCGACCAGGCGATCAAGGCGCTCGAGGGAATGGCTGCTCCCGACGCGCTCGCGACGGTGCAGAGCTCGCGCGCACGGCTCTCGCTCGCCGAGGCGCGAGATCTTCGTGTGCAGGCGTGGGTCGAGGGGGACCTGGGATCGAAGGATGCCTTCGCACGCCTGAGCGCTGCGGACGCGCTCGCCGCGCTCGGCCGCGCCGCACGCGCGGCGCCGTTGCTGGCCGATGAGGACCCGTCGGTGAGGACGCGCGTCGCGTGCACGATCATGCTCGCTGCTCGGATCGAGTAGCTCGGCCGGTGCGCGCCGTGCTCGCGCGGCCGCCCCGATAGATGGCACTGCGGTTGCTTGAGCGAGAGCAAGTCCCATGAACGCGATCCGCCACATCCTCGTAGCCACGGATTTCAGCGAGCTGACGGACTCCGTGGTCGACCAGGCCGTCGAGCTCGCGAAGCAGGTGCACGCGTCGATCACTCTCGTGCATTGCTACGAGCCCCCGGTCGACCCGTCGCCCGAGAGCAATTGCTCCAACGTGGCATCGCCGGTCGAGGCCGCCGCGGAGGACCAGCTCGAGCTGATTCAGCGACGTCACGAGTCCCCGGACGTCCAGATTGCGACGGTCGTCCGTATGGGCAATGCGTCGGACGAGGTGAACACGGTCGCCGACGAGCGGCGCGCAGATCTGATCGTCGTGGGGAGACGGGGACGTCGCGGGCTCGTTCACGCGCTCCGCGGCGGAACCGCCGAGCGAATCCTTCGTGCCGCCACTCGTCCGGTATACGTGGTGCGCGGCACGCCGGCGCGGAGCGAGGGTTGACCGACGACCCTGGCGGAGCGCTCTATCGTTGCACGTCAGAGGTCGGGGCGAAGCGCCGCGGGGTCGCACGCCTGATCGGACGGCGTAGGTCCGACCCCCTCGCAGGGGCTCCCACCGGTCCGTTCTCGTGGCTCGCCGGGTAGCTCCTCTGCCCCCGCGGAAGATCCCGTCCCTGCACTACGTGCCGACGGTTCCGCCGCAGGTGCTGCGGATCGCACCGGAGCGAAGCCCGGCCCGACGAAGACGGTCGCGGCCGTGCCCATCGCCAGCGCCACACTGGCCACGTACGCCGCGGTGTTCCGAGCCGGCGACACCCTGCGCATGCGCGGCGTGACCCCGCTGACTCGCGACACGCTAGCGAAGCTCGAGTCGACCGCACCGCTCGCAGCGGGAGCGAGAGGCAAGCCGAACTGCAGGCTTTGTGGCGCGGCGCGTGCCGTGGCGACCCGGAACATCTTGGCCATGAGGTCCGCCGACTCGAAGCGGTCGTCCGGCTCCCGGGCGAGCGCCCTCACGAACCAGGCATCGATGGAGTCGGGCAGCTCCGGCCTGACCTCCGTCACTGGCCTGAAGTGTCCATTCTGTATCGCGGCGCACACGCTCGCGAACGTATCTCCTTCGAACGGGGCACGGTCCGTGAGACACCAGTAGACGACGACGGCGAGCGACCACATGTCCGATCTCCCATCGATCTCGCGAGGGCTGACGATCTGCTCGGGGCTCAGGCAGCAGGGGGGGCGCAGAGACCCGCCTTTCCGCGACAGAGAGGGGCGTACCGGGGGCGGCGCAGAAGGTCGACGTCGTCTGATGAGCTCGTGCGATCCCCCGATCTCGTTCTCGCGGCTCGGGCGCATCTGCCGCAGCGCGTAGTCGACGAGCTTGGTCTCGAAATCCCCGCCAGCGTCGGTGACGAGGATGTTCTCTGGCTTCACGTCGCGATGGACGACGCCTGTCCCGTGCGTCACCGACAGCGCGCTCGCGACCTGATCGGTCAATCGCGCGACCTGCGACAGGTCGAGGCGGGCTTCCTCGGCGAGCCACGTGGTCAGGTCGATTCCTTCGACGAGGTCGAGGACCACGTACGGAGTTCCATCAGGGCAGTGCCCTTCGTCGACGACGTCGGGAAGATACGGGCAGTGCGCTCGACTCCGCCACGGCGCGTCCGTCGTGAAGCGCTGCGCGACGTCGGCGCCCTGCTGAGGCGGCGGCCCGAGGAACTTCACGGCGACCGGACGCTGCAGCTCTGTGTCTTCTCCTGCCCACACCGAGCCCGCTCCGATGTCTGCGACCTTCCTGAGCAGCATCACCGTTCCGACAGTCTGACCAGGTTCCAGGATCATCGCGCCCGCCCTTCCGTTCGCAGACGGCGGCGTCGGGAGGCGGCGAGTCGGGAAGCTCACGCCGGGCTCCATGAAGTGCGCCGCTCTGAATGATGCGATCAACGCCCTCGAGTCAGTGGTGACGTCGAGAGACGCCTACCTGCGATATCCTCGATATCTGTAGCCGTAGTGTCCGAACCAGCGTCCATATCCGGGCCCGTTGGCGCGCCAGTGAGCGACCAGCGACCCGTAGAGCGGAGCCGTGGGCGGGACCCAGGCTACCGACCCGCCGACGTGGTAAAATGGATGTCCCAGGGAGTCGTAGTAAACGACGTATCCATCGTAGTACTGCGGCTGGTAGCCGTACGCGACCACCGGGGGCGGGCCTTCTTCGACGTAACAGCCTGAGCTCGGTCCGGTCGCGGCGACGAGCAGGACGATCGCCGTCCGACACAAGAGAGTGTGGCGCATGACGGCCAATCAAGCAGTCCTCGTGCCATGCCCAGCACAGCGCACGCGCCCGACTCGGGGTCGCCGACGGAGCGAGAGGCGCTGCCCCGCCGAGGCGACTCGCCACGATGGGACGGGATCGTCCACACGTGCGACTCGGCCGTGGGCGCCGCGGCCGAGCACGGCCTGCCTCTATTTCTCCGACGCTCGTTGACTTCCCCTCACCCACCCCCGTAAAACTCGGGGGCTCATGGGGCACCTTTCGCGAACCTTTCTCTGTTCCGTGGGGCTCGCATCGCTCCTGCTCGGCTCGACGGGCTGCATCTCCAACATCCTTGCGGACGGCCAGATTGCTGCGACGAGGCAAGCAGCCGTCGCGGTGAACACGATCGCCGACTACGAGCTCCAGCGGTCTGCCACCGAGGCCGGGCTCGCGCAGTTCGAGGGGATGCATCTCATTCGGCCGGGCAACAAGGACGGGCTGTTCCTCCTCACGCAGGCGTGGGGCGGCTATGCCTACGCGTTCCCCGAGGACGCATACGAAGAGGCGACCGATCGCAACGACGACGAGCTCGCGAGCTACCACAAGAAGCGCGCCCGCCTCGCGTATGACCGGTCTGTCTTCTTCGGCCTGGAGCTGCTCTCGCATACGGCCGATGGCTTCGAGGCTGCGAAGCGCAACGCGGACACTCTCGACAAGTGGCTCAAGGGCTTCACGAGCAAGGACGACGCGACCAACCTCTTCTGGACGAGCTACGCGTGGATGTCGCGCGTGAACCTCTACAAAGACGATACGTCGATGGTCGCTGACCTCTTCATAGGCGTGGCGATGATGGAGCGGTCCGTCGCGCTCGACCCGACGCTCGAGCACTGGAGCGGCACCATCGCGCTCGCTGCGTACCACGCACGCCCGGCCGGCGAGATGGACCAGGCGAAGCAGCTGTTCGAAACGGCGCTCGCAAAGACCGAGCGGAAGAACCTCCAGGTCCAGCTCAACTACGCGACGAGCTACGCGTGTCTGAAGGGCGATCGCACGCTCTACGAGACGATGCTGAACGAGGTTCTCGCCGCGACCGACCCAGACCCGGAGCAGCGCCTGGTGAACCTTCTCGCCAAACGACGCGCACGTCGGGGGCTCCTGAAGTCGCACATGCAGGAGTGTGGTTTCGACATGTCGGCCCGACCTGCGGCACCGCCAGCGTCGCCCGTCGCGCCCGCAGCCCCGTCGAAAGCCGCCCCGATCCCAGGTCCCACGACTGCGACAACGCCCGCCTTACCCCCAAAGAAGTAAAGAGAGCCCTCATGATCCGACGCTCACTGGCCTTTCTCGCCGCTGCCTCCGCGCTCATCGCCGCGAGCCCCAGCCCCGCCGATGCCGACACGGTGACGCTGACGGTCGGCACTCTCGCTCCGGCCGAATCACCGTGGGGCAAAGTGTTCAAGATCTGGAAGAAGGCGGTAGGCCTGCGAACGAACGGCGCGGTTGATCTCCAGTTCTTCTGGAACGGTCAGCAGGGCGACGAAGGCGCAATGGTCGGCAAGATGCGCACTGGCCAGCTCGACGGGGCGGCGGTCACCGCGAACGGGCTCAGCATGATTTACAAGGACGTGCTCGTCCTTCAGCTCCCCGGCCTGTACCGCGACTGGGGGAAGCTCGACAACGCGCGCAACGGCATGCGCTCGAAGCTCGACGCGGAGTTCGACCGCCAGGGCTTCAAGGTCCTCGGATGGGGTGATGTCGGCATGGCGCACATCATGAGCAAGGGCTTCGAAGTGAAGACGCCCGAGGATCTCAAGCACAGGAACACCTTCTTCATCGCTGGCGACCCGATCGAGCCGATGTTCTACTCGGTCGTCGGGGACGTCACGCCGAAGCAGGTGTCGGTACCCGAGATCCTCACCGGCCTGACGGCGAACACGATCAACGTCGTCAACGTTCCCGCGCTCGCGGCCGAGCAGCTTCAGTGGGCGTCGCGCCTCGACCATATCAACACCGCGGTGACCGGCATCGGCATTGGCGCGCTGCTCTTCACTTCGGCGAAGATCAACAGCCTCCCGGCGGACGCGCAGACCGCCCTTCTCGAGAGCGGCAAAGCGGCCGGCGACGCGCTGACAGTGAGCATTCGTAACGAGGACGCGGCGGCGTTCACTCGTCTCAAGGCGCGCATGGTGACCTACGACCCGACGCCCGCCGATCAGGCCGCGTGGGACCGCGTCTTCGCCGACACGCGCTCGCGCCTGCGTGGCACGACGTTCAACGCACAGGTCTTCGACGAAGCAGTCCGACTCTCGCAGTGACGGACGAACGCACTCCCGCGGCACGCGGCACCGACGGTGCGTCGGCGCCTGCCGCCGCAACACCAGCACCCGCTGCGTGGGCGAATCCGCTCGCCCGCCTCGACACGAAGTGGACTCGGCTCGAGGCGCGACTCGCCGCGGCCGTGCTCCTTTCCGAGATCCTGGCGCTCTGCGCATGGATCTCGCTCAAGGGTCTGTCGGCCGAATACCAGGTCGCGTCGGAGGGGGAGAAGAACATCTCCGGACTGGTGTTTCGAGGGCTCGTCGGGGCGATCGTGCTCGGGCTCATCGCGTTCCGCGTGACGCGCCCGAAGATGGCAGAGACGGAACCGCGGTACGCCACCGCAATCGTGCGACAGAACGTGGCGGTCACGAGCGCCGTCGTGGTCGGGCTTGGCTGCGGCCGCCTCTGGGCGAACGGTGGGGTCGAGTACTTCGAGAACTTCCTCAACTGGATGCAGAGCGCGTCGTTGCTGATGCTCATCGGCGGGCTCCGCGGCGTCGCCACGCGCCTGACGCTCTGGCTCGCCTTGCTCGGCGCTTCCCTCGCAACGGCCAACGGGAAGCACATCAACATCGACGTCGTCATGCGCTTCCTCACTCCAAGGATGCGCGTCCCCGTTGCCGTGACGGGCTGGGTCGCCGCAGCGGTGATGTGCACGGCGGGTGCCTGGGGGTTCTTCGACCACATCGCGATCGCCCTGTTCCACGTACACCCGTTCACGACGTGCTCGGCCGAGGAGGTCGCCGCCGCGAGCGTTACGAGGAAACCCGCCATATGCCCGACACCGGCGGGCGAGAAGATCGGCCACGTCCTGCATGACATGGGGACCGACTGGTTCGTCATCCGTCGTCAGTTCAGCCTCGACCTTCGGAGCTTCCCGCGCGTGGTCGCCGGCACGAAGTACAACGGCTACCTGACCGGCGCAGAATGGAACACGTGGGTGAACGAGGGGGATTGGACGTCACATTTCCCGGCCGAACAGGTGAACGGGCTCCTGTCCCCGTTGGACAAGCCGCAGGAGTTCCACATCCCGGCAGTGAGCATTCCGGGCGGCCAGGAGGTGCGCGGCCTGCTCATCAAGGACGCCGACCTCATCTTCCCGTTCGGTCTGCTCATGATCGCGCTTCGCTTCATCCTGCGGTCACTCCTCGCCATCTCGGGTCACGTGCAGGTCGACCCTGACTCCGCCCACAAAGAGGAGGACGAACACCCGGATGGGCTCCGCAGCGACGACGAGCCTGCTCACTCGGCCGAGACCGCCGTCGAAAGAGAGGGCTGAGTGGCAGGGGGCAAGGAGGCGGAGAAGGCGACTACTGGCACCAAGATTGGGCTCTCGCTCGTAGGCTTGCTCGTCATCGCGATCGGACTGTCGGCCGGCGTGGTAGCCGCCGCGATCGTGGCGCTCGCGCTCCTGGGCGCGCCGCTATTCGCGATCATGGGCGGCGCGAGCGAGCTCGCCTGGTTGCTCCACCCCGACGCCGCGCAGCACTTCCTGAACCGCATCGCGCCCACGGTCCTCGACGAGGAGCGCTTCGCCGGTTCGCCGATCCTCGTCACGATCCCGCTCTTCACGTTCGTCGGCTACGTGATGGCCGAATCGAAGACCCCCGACCGCATCGTGCGCGCGTCGCGCGCGGTATTCGGATGGATCCCCGGCGGTCTCGCGATCGTCTGCATCGTTGCGAGCGCGTTCTTCACGACGCTCACCGGAGGGAGCGGCGTCACCATCGTCGCGATCGGCGGGCTCCTCTACCCCGCGCTCCGCAAGCAGGGCTACTCGGACTCTTTCGCGCTCGGCCTCGTCACGACGGGTGGCTCACTCGGACTCTTGCTGCCTCCGTCGCTGCCGATTCTCGTCTACTCGCTGGTCGCCGGGATCGACTTCAACAAGACGTTCAAAGCGGGGCTCGCGCCGGGCATTCTGGTCATGGTGCTGCTGGGCATCTATTCGGCCTGGGTAGGCAAACGGGAGAAGGTGAAGCTCGAGTCGCCGCGCATCTCCGAGATCGGCGCCGCGCTGTGGATGCTCAAGTGGGAGCTCCTCATCCCGATCATCATCCTCGGCGGCCTCGCGTCGGGCCTCACCGAGCTCGACGAGAGCGCCGGGCTCGCGGCGCTCTACACGCTCATCATCGAGGTCTACGTCTACAAGGACCTCTCGCTGAAGAAGGATCTCCCGCGCATCGCGAAGGCGTCGATGGGGCTCGCCGGCGCGGTCATCCTCATTCTGGCGATGGCCAACGCGCTGATCAACTACGTCATCCAGCAGGCGATCCCGACGCATGTCCTCGATGCGATGCTGCAGCTCGGCCTCAAGGAGACCTGGCAGTTTCTCATCGTGATGAACATCTTCCTGCTCGTCCTGGGGATGCTGATGGACGGCTTCAGCGCGATCCTCGTCGCGGTCCCGCTCATCCTCCCGTTCGCCGCGCGCTTCACGCTGGGGCCGTTCCACCTGGCGATGATCTTCCTGCTCAACCTGGAGATCGCCTACTGCTGCCCGCCGCTCGGCCTGAACCTGTTCATCGCGAGCTTTCGCTTCAACCGCCCGGTCGTCAGCCTCTACCGCGTCGTTCTCCCGTTCGCGGCGATCCTCACGTCGGCGCTCGTCCTCGTGAGCTATGTGCCGGCGATCAGCAACGTCTTCGTCGCCGGCGATCTCAAGGCGGCACGGGCCAAGTCGCTGGCGCTCGGCGTCCCGCCTCGCGAGGCGTGGCTGCTCGAGTGTGTGCAGGAAGATCGCTCGAACCCGCTCCCTTGCACCCCGGAGGACCGGCTGAGGTGGCCGCACGGCGAGGCCCCGGCGGCTGTGGTGCCTGCAAGAGACGCGACGAAGCCCGCGACGCCGCCCGCGGGCGCAGACGCCGACGACGAGGCGCTGCTGCGCCAGATGATGGGAGGTGCCGCACCGAAGCCATCGGCGGCGCCGCCGCCAGCGGCGGACGACGACGACACGCTGCTCCTGAAGATGATGGGCGGGGCGGCCGTGAAGGACGCCGGCAAGGCGCCCGTGCCACCTCCCGTCGACGACGAGGAGGAGCTCCTCCGCAAGATGGGTGTGCCGCCGAAGTCGAAGTAGGGCTGTGAGTCGAAATGCTTTGGTCTGGCCGCCCGCGCAGGTCGAGGTCTACCTCGTAAACATGCCTGCCGCGACGAAGCAGATGAACGCCGCTCCCTGAAGCGAGGCGCGCGTCACCATCGCCGCCTCGAGCTTGGCGGCGCGCGTGTGCCACTCGGCGGACCCCACCGGCGCCGCCGCGAACCCCCGAACGAGACACGCCGTCCGCAGGTGGAGGACCAGGTGTGCCCCGAGCGCGACCAGAGCGGCGCTCGCGAGGCATGCGGCGCGAGGGTGCTCCACCCCTGCACCGGCGGCGAGCGCGGCCGCCGCGAGCATCGCGATGGCGGCGAGAACCGGCTCACGCTTCTCCGTGAAGGCGTGGATCTTGACGACACACTCGCGACCCCACGTCTGCTTGCGGACCAAGATACGCCACCCCGCGAATGCGTAGAACGCGTCCGTCGTGAACAGGACGAACGTCGCAAGGGCACCTGCAAGGGGAATGACCACGGGTCTACCCAGCTCCGATGCGTGGGAGCCCGAGCCCGTAGCGTCGTCTAGAGCACGATCTGCTTCCACGTCCCTTGACGGAACTTCAGCGCCATCGTGATCGCCGCGAGCACGAAGTAAACGGAGGCGGCTAGCCAGATGCCCACCAGCGCCATGTGCAGCACCACGCCGAGGAGCAGCGCGAGCGGAAGGAGGCAGCCGAACACGAGGGCAAGCTGCGCCACCGCAACGAATTTGCTGTTGCCCGCGCCGAACAGGGCCTCGCTCAGGATCATCGCGACCGCGATGACCGGGGTGACGATCCCGACGAGGTGCATCGGGAACAGTGCCGCGGCACGCACGGCGTCGGATCGCGAGATGAGCGCGATGAGCGGCCGCGTGAAGAAGACCCCCTCGCACAGCCCGACGACGCCGAAGATGAGGAGCCCGAGCCGTACGCAGGCCCACCCGAAGCGGCTCGCGTCTTCCGGTTTCCGCGCGCCGAGCGACTGACCGACGAGCGTCGCCGCCGCCGTCCCGAACGCGAGGCATGCGGTGAACGTCAGCTTGAGCACCTCGACGATGTCGGTGGTGGCGGCGCTGTTCACAGCCTCGCTGGCGCCGCATTGTCCGACGACCGCGAGATGTGATGCGCGTTCCGCGCTGTCCGAGTCGAGCTGCCCGACGACCGAGCTGAACAGCGCGAAGCCAAACATCATCACCACGGTAGCGAGCCCTGCCGGTACCGAGAGCTTGAGGATGTCCCAGGTCAACGCCCGCGAGAGGTTCGAAAGCCGGAGCGGCAAGAACTCGCCTCGGACGAGCCCGGCGTAGACGAGCATGATGGCGAGCCCCACCCAGGTCGCGCCGAACGCTGCGACGCCCGCGCCGACCGCCCCCATTCGCGGGGCGCCGAACGCCCCAAACACGAAGCACCAGCACAGGACGACGTTGAGCACGTTCATCACGACGGCTGCGACGAGGTGGACGTGTGTCTTCCCGATTCCGTCGAAGAACGCCTTGATGGCCATCGTCATGGCCATCGAGGTGATCCCCAGCATCCGCCAGCGCGTGTACGTGATGGCGATGGTACGCACCTCCGGCACCTTGACCATGACCGCGAAGAGACTCGGGACGAGCAGGTAGCCGGCGATCGAGAAGAAGGCGCCTGCCAGGAGGCAGAAGAACGCCGAGTTGGCGAGCACGGCACCCGCCTTGTGGGGTTCGCGCTCGGCGTACCGACGAGCGGTCAACGCCTGTGTGCCGACGCTGATTGCACTCAGCGAGCCGCCAAACAGCCACACGATGATCAGCGACGGCAGGAGCGCCGCCTGCCCGTTCGACGACTCCGGGCACGGCAGCCGGGAGAAGAAGATGACGTCGACTTCGTTGACGATGCTCTGGGAGACCATCGCGACGACCGTGGGGGCCGCGAGCCGGAGGATGGCCCGGTAAGGGGCATCGACGTTCGGGAGCGGGAGAGCGGTGGAGGTCGTGGCCATGCAGGGGCGCCTCCACGGACGGGAGGCGAGAGCCGAAGCCGGCGCGCAGCGACGACTCCTCGGCCGGACCGGGGTGACCCGCGAGCGACCGGAGAGCTAAGTACCCTACTTCGGTCTAGGAAACGTCGCAAAGATGCGGTTTAAGGGGCGCATGCTACGGCCCACGCACCGTCTCGCCGACCGCGGTCACGTGGAGCCACGCGTAGAGCGCCGGCTCGCGCGTCTCAGTCGCGCCGTCGGTATCACCATGTTCCCGCTGCTGATCGCGTTCGCTGCGATCAGTGCAACGCCCCTTGCAGGCTGCAACAACCCTCGCTATCCCTCCTGCGATCACGACGACCAGTGCAACACCGAAGGGCACCACGGCGTCTGCGTCGATCACCTGTGCACGGAGTGCCGAGACGACAAGGGGTGCCTCACCGGGCAGAAGTGCGAGTCCGGTGCTTGCACGGCCATCCCCGACTACTGCGACGACAAGCATCCGTGCGGTGAAGGGAGCGAGTGCGGGGAGCACAAACGCTGCACGAAGAGCGCTCCCGTCGTGCCAGTCGAGTGCGACGAGACGCACGCTTGCCCCGGAAGGGCGCACTGCGAGAACGACCACTGCGTCACGCCGCCTGCGGGTGGGCCCGGCTGCACCGACTTTCCCGCGCTGCATTTCGACTACGACTCGCACGACCTCCCGCCCGAGTCGAAGCAGGTCCTTCAGCGGCTCGCGAGGTGCGTGACGGCGGGGACACTGAAGGGCGCAAAGGTACTGCTCACAGGCCACTGCGACCCACGTGGGGAGTATGAGTTCAACATGGTCCTGGGCGCCGACCGGGCCGAGAACGTCAAGATGCAGCTGACGGAGCTCGGGGTAGACGGCGCGCACATCACGACGTCTTCGCGCGGAAAGCTCGACGCGACAGGCACGGACGACGCCTCGTGGTCTCAGGACCGCAGAGTCGACGTCGAGATTCGATGAGCCGGGATTCTCACGAAACGAAGAGGGTCGGCGCTGCGCCGGCGGACGCGGTAAGGAGGCGATGGAGACAGGCCACGCGAGCTTCGTCAGCGCTGGCTCTCGTCGTCGCGGCGACCGCGCCCCTCTCCGCTGGGTGCGGCTACTTCGTGCTGCAGAGCGAGCACGACGCGACGATCGCTCGAATGAACGAGTTCGACAAGGCGACTCACGACGAGATCATGCGGCTGCGCGGGGAGCTCGACGCCACGCGTGACCGACTCGACAACGCGCTCCGCGCGAACGCCGACACCGGGACCGATCTGATGAGCGAAAAATCGCGGATGAATGAGCTCGGCGGTCGGTTGGACGAGACGGCGCACAAGGTCGAGGAGCTTCAGTCCGCGGTCGCCGCAGGTCGCAACGAGCTCGATGCGCGCCTCGACCAGCTCGCGCGCGCGCAGGCTGCTGCACAGGCGGTCCAGCCGACGCCGCCCCCGCCGCCGCCACCGATTCCGATTCCCGCCGACAAGAACGCCCACTTTGCGGCGCTCGAGGCTGCCTTCAAGGCGAAGGACTATGGTCTCGTCCGCGCCCTCGGTCACGAGTTCCTGAACCGGTATGCGACCGACGAGAAGGCCGGAGAGGCGCTCTACTGGACTGGCAAGGCGGATCTCGACGACGGGCGGCCCGCGTCGGCCCTCGGCGAGTGGAACCGCCTCCTCAAGCTGTTCCCGCGCTCGCCGATGCTCGACAGGACGCTCTTCGGGATGGGCGAGGCGTACGAGACGATGCACGACTGCGCAAACGCGAAGCTCGCATACGGCACGGTCATCTCGCATTTCCCCAAGGGGAAGCTCGCGACGGAAGCGCGCGCGCGCACGGCTACCGTGAACGCACTGCCGGCAGGGTCGTGCGCTCCGCCGTGACAGCGTCGCTCGCTGTCTACCGCCGAGCGACCTGTGATCTCTGCGAGCTCGTGCTGGTTTCAGGCGCGCTCGACGGCGTGCCGTAGCGCGCCGCAAGCCGCCGCGCCTGGGTCGACTCGGGGTGGCTGTCGAGCACCTCGGCGAGCACCGCACGCGCCTCGCCACGGTGGCCCATCCCCTCCAGGATCTCGGCGAGCAGGATGTGCGGCTCGGGGGTGCTCTCGATCAGGATCCACGCGTCTGCCGCGCGGCGCGCCTCACGCAGCGCCCCCGACCGGTACGCGGCGACCGCCCATGCCTTCAAGAGGCGGACGTCGCCCGGCATCTCCTTCGCTGCCTCACGAGCGTCGTGGAGGATGCGGTCACGCTCTGCGTGAACGGCCTCGCGCGTCGGCCTCGCGTCGTGATGTGAAGCCGGCTCCGGAACGTCGACCGCCGCCTGCTCCCGCGCCTCATGCGACGCCTCGGCCTGCGCGGTCACCTGTGTCGGCAACGACTCCGTGCCCGTCGGTGCGACTGTCGCGGTCGTGGCCAACCCCACGGGCTGAACGATGGACGAGGGCTCCGATTGCAAGACGATCGGCCCCGGCGAGCCGTGCAGCTGATGGGACGCCAGCTGTGTCGCGCCGAGAGATGCCATCACGAGCGCCGCCGCCGTCGCCGACCACGCCCACTGCCGCGCAGTCTTCCGCCTCGTACGCGCCTCTCCCGCGAGCTCGAGGGTCCTTGCGAGCGCCTCCCGGAGGACGGTCGCCGACTCGAAGCGCTGGCTCGCATCCTTGTCGAGCGCACGAAGCACCAGCGCGTCGAGCTCCTCCGGGATGCCGCGTGCGAGAGCGCGCGCGCGAAGAGACTCCGGCGCCTCGCGCAGCTGCTTTCCCATGACCACCACGCTCGACGTCCCCGCGAACACAGGCGACCCCGTGATGAGCTCGTAGAGCACGCACCCGAGCGCATAAATGTCGCAGCGGCCGTCGACCGGCTCCCCCGCGACCTGCTCCGGCGCCATGTACTCCGGCGTGCCGAAGATCGCGAAGCCCTTCTGGCGCTTCTCCTTCTGCTCCGTCGCGACGTCGGCGAGCGCCATGGCGACACCGAAGTCGAGAAGCTTGAGACCGCCGCCCTTCGTGAGGAAGAGGTTCGCTGGCTTCAGGTCGCGGTGAACAAGCCCTGCTCCATGGGCTGCCTCGAGCGCCTTGCAGGTCTCGATGGCGAGCAGGACGGCCTCGCGATAGTCCATGCCGCCCGTCCGGCGGATTCGCTTGTCGAGCGTCTCTCCCGAGAGCAGCTCCATCGCGAGGAAGACCCGGCCGTCGAGCGACTTGCCGAAATCGTACAGCGGCACGAGGTTCGGGTGCGAGAGCTTCGCGACCGCGCGAGCCTCGCTGCGGAAGCGGTCAATCGCGTCCGTCGCCGACGAGTGGCCCGGAGCGAGGACCTTCAGCGCGACCTTGCGCCCGAGCTCGGCGTGCTCCGCTTCGTAGACGAGGCCGCTTGCCCCCTCCCCGATCTTGCGGATGATGCGATACGGGGTGCCCGACAGCACGTTCGGATCGACGGGGCCCTCGGCGAGAAGCCGCGCGGCGATGGCGTCGGCCTTGGCGGTGACGGGGGTCGAAACGGGCGCGTGCATCGACGCACGGGCGTCCTTCACCAAGCGGGCGAACTCGAGCCTCGACTTCGCCGGCTCGTGTGGCCAGAGCGTTCGCATCAGGTTCGCCACGCGCACGCGGACCCCGCGCTCACCGGTCTTGGTTTCGGGTGCGCTTGCGAGGAGACTCGCGAGGTCGGCGACTGCGAGCCCGGCGCTGCCGTAGCGCCTGGCGGGGTCGTTCGCGGTCAGTTTTCCGATCACGTCGTCGAGGGCAGGCGGCGCGGAGATCGCACGGGCGACCGGCGGGATGATCGTGAGCCCCGCGGCCGCGTCTTCGAGATGTCGCTGGGCGTCGCCAACGAGGAGCCGGCTGCCTTTACACAGCTCCCAGAGCATCACGCCGAGCGCGTAGACATCGATGCGCCCGTCCCCGACCTCCTGCCGCGCGATCTCCGGGGCAACGTAGCCGGGCTTCGCGAAGACGACCCCCGCGACCGTATGACAGCGCCGGTTCTGGCCCCGCGCCGTCCCGAAGTCGATCAGCTTCACGTCGCCGCCGTAGCCGATCATCACGTTCTGCGGGCTGAGGTCGCGGTGGACGATGCCGAGCGGCGCGCCGTCGACTCCCGTTCGCTCATGAACGTGCGCGAGTGCCTGCGCCATCTCGATCGCGATCGCGACCGCCTCCGGCCACCCGATCTTGGCCCCCATCTGCAGCGCCCGCTGCCGGACGTCCGCGAGGGAGCGCCCCTCGATGTACTCGACGACGGTGAACGGCTCGCCGTGGTCGTCGGTCGCCGATTCGAGGACCTGCGCGACACCGGGGTGGTTCAGCTGCGCCTGAACGCGCGCCTCGTCGAGGAAGCGAGCGAGGAACGACCCGTCGTGCATGTGATCGCGCCGCACCGTCTTGATGACGCACGCTCGCTCGGCCCCCTCCAGGCCGGTCGTCGCGGCGAGGTAGACGTCGCCCATTCCACCGCGGGCGAGCAGCTTCAGGAGCACAAGCCGCCCCATCACACGCGGCAGCGGGTGAGAGCCGTCGGCGGGGGCCGAGGAGAATCCCGGCTTCTTGCTCGCGGGTACGGCGGTGACGGAGGCCTCGCTCATGCGCGCACCTTAAGGAGCGGCGCACGGTGAGGCCAAGTTTCGGCTAGTCGACTCTCGACGACATGCCCGTTCCGCCGTGGTCAGTAGAGTCCGGCACAAGCGCTCGAGCAGAAGAAGGCCTGACAGTCCACCAGCGGGCTCGCGGCGGTGTCGCATGCAGTTGAAGGCGTGCACGACGTCAGCGCCGTCGTGCAATCGGTGCTCGCGATGCACGCATAGTACGTCGAGCAGCCTGACACCGCGGCGCTCACATAGCTCGCACAGTTCTGGTTGTCGCACGCGAGGCAGCTCGCATAGGCCGTCTGCTGGGCGCTGGTCGGGCTCTTGCAGTCGGGAATCCCCGAGGTGTTGCCACCGTCTTTCTGCGTCCCCGCGTCGTTCGCCGACGCCGTACAGGCCGCGGTGCACGACGAGCTCTGACAGTTGTAGGTGTTGGTGAGCGCGGTCACGCATGCGGTCGGGACGGTGCTCGCGGTCGCGCAAGCCTCGACGCAAGAAGTGTCGCTGCACTGGCACTTCGCGGTGCACGTCGGGAACGTGGTCCCTGCGCATGCGGTCTGCGCGGCGGTCACGTCCGAGCCACACTTGGACTCATCGCATGCCGCGCATGATTTGTACGTCGCCGAGGGGTTCAGGCATGTGGCCCCGGCATCGCCGACGGGCGCGGCATCCTTCGGCTGCGTCGAGCCAGCATCCGGCGTCGCGCAGGGCATCGCGCACGAGGTCTTCTGGCACGATTGCAGCGCTTCGGCGGCCGAGACGCACGTCATGTCGCTCGCCGCTGCGGTCTGGCAGGCCGAAACGCACGCACCGTCGCTGCAGGCGCACTTCTCGTAACAGGTGTAGAAGCTGGCGCACGCTGTGATCGCGGCGCCGGCCGTCGCGCTGCAGCTGGTATCGAGGCACTTGAAGCACGTCGTGTCGGCGGTGGTCGGGCTCGTGCACGAGGGGAGCATCGCTGCGTCGACCGTCGGTGTGCTGGCCTCCGTCGCAGGCTTCGTCCCGTCGACGGTCGCGTCCATCGAGGTGTGAGCGTCCGACCCGGTCGAAGCCTCGCGCGTGACGGTCGTCCCGGTGTCCGCGTTCGCGTGCGTTCCTGCGTCGCTCCCAGGGACCATGGCGCTGGCTTCGAGACACCCGGCAGAGAGAGCGCCCATGGCGAGCACCGCGCCGGCCGAGGTGCAACGACCCAATGAAACGAACGACACGAGGAGCGAGCGAAAAGAAGTGAGCGACATGAAGGGCGATCTCCGGTCGCGCTCGACCGCGCGGACGCCGGACAAGGTACGCGAGGACCTTGGCCTCGTCGACCCATCGCCAAGGAGAGGTCGCGCGTGACGCGCACACTCTCCGTCTACGCGGTCACGGCGTCGATGTCGGCGTCGTGTGATGACCCTTCTTGTCGAGCTCGCGTGCGAGTGACTCGAGGGTCTCGGCGGTCCGAGTGAGCATCTTCGCGCTGTTCTGTAGCGACAGCTTGCCAGCATCCAGACCATGGGAAGCCCACGCGGTGCCGAGGTCAACGAGGGCCGAGACGATCGGGTACTTCTTGGTCGACTGATTGGTGTCCATAGGGATGCTCCTGATGATGGGGTTATCGATGTGGATCTATGTTCGGGGAAGACATGCGCCGCAAACGATGACGTTCTGGCCGCGGGTGTCGCCGTCGCTGTGGAGCCCGAGGTGGGCTCGCGCGCCGCGCGCGAGTGGCTGGTCGCACTGGGCGCACACGGCGGGTTGAGCCAGCGTCACGTCCTGGAAAGCAAAGACAGACGAGAGCCGATCTGGCGTGACCTTCTTCTTCAGCCGTTCGCGCTCATGCTCGATGACGGTCGCGGCGTGCTTGAGCCGCGTTTCCAGCCCAGTCCCTGCAGCGTCCGCCACGTGGACCGCATCCTCGAGGATTGTGCGGACGAGATTCGAAACTGGAACCCGAAGGCTGTCGGCGAACCGCTTCAGCTCCCGCTCGAGCACCGCGGGAACCCTGGTATGGAGCACCCGCTCCTTCTTCTCGGGCCGATCCTCTGAAGAGGGCGGAGGGGTTTCGGGAAGGTCGTTGAGGTCGGCTTGTGTCACGCCGTGATACGTAAGACTCGATGTATCACGCGTCAAGGGAACGGCGGATTGCGGCCCAGACGCGTCACCACTAACGCTCACGACGTGCCCCCCTTTCGTCCGCCCGTCGCCGCCCTTCCCTTCCTCGCGCTCCTCGGCTCCAACGCTTGCGGGGGGACCGCCTCTTCGGCGGCGTCCCACGACGCCGCGACGCACGACACGGGTACCCTCTCGTTCCCCGACGCCTCACGCGACTCGGCTCACCCACATCCGGTCGCGGACGCCGGCCACGATTCCAGCCCGGTCGACTCGGGCACCGACGTGGACCTCGGCTCCCTGAGCACGACGTACCCCGCGTTCACGCCCGACCTCCCGCAGATCGTCGCGAACGAAGGCACTGTGCTCGCGAGCCCGGTGATCGTCACGATAACGTGGCCAGCCTCCGATCTCGACGCGACGACCTGGGAGGCGATGGGTGATGCGATCGGATCATCCTCTTACTGGAAGAGCACCACCGGGCCGTACGGTGTAGGACCCGCGACGAGCGGCGACGTCAACCACGTCCACATGACGAAGGCGCTGCCGGCCTCGCTCAGCTACACGGACCTCGACAACTACGTCCTCGCCGCGGTCACTGCGACGATGGTGGACGCGGGGTCGGCTCCCGACGCCGGCACGCCGGACGGCGGCGACGACGCCAGCGCGCCGAACCCGCGCTGGCCCGCGCCGACGATCTCGGCGGGCAACGCACAGACCGTCTACTCCCTCTTCATCCCGCAGTCGGTCTCCGTGACAGACCCTGGCTCGGGCGCCTCGTTCTGCGACGAGGGGGGGCTTGGTTACCACGCCAACGTGACGATCGGCAGCCAGTCGTTCGCCTACTCCGTCAGCCTCGAGTGCGCGGGACAGACCCTGCCGGACCTCGAGGAGACCGTCGCCCACGAGTACGTCGAGGCGGTCACCAATCCGTACCCGAACACGATGACGATCGGCTACGTCGGCTTCGACGCGAACCATCTGTCGTGGGACATCTACACGGGCTTCAACGACGAGCTCGCCGACGGCTGCCAGAACTGGGCGGACTCGTACTACCAGGAGTCGTCCGCGTTCCCGTACTGGGTGCAGCGCACCTGGTCGAACACGAGCGGGGCGGCGGGCCATGATCCTTGCGTCCCCGTGCCGACGGGGGCGTACGAGGGGCTGACGCTGTTCCCGTCTCAGCAGACGCTCGCGACAATCAACCTGACATCCATCGGCTTCTCGAAGGAGACGACGCGGGTGTTTGCCGCGAAGGTCGGGCAGACGGTGACCTTCGATGTCGGCTTCTACAGCGACGCGCAGACGTCCGGCCCGTGGACGATCTCCTACGATTTCCCCGCGACGACGCAGCTCTTCGACGCGTCGGGCAACCCACTGGGCAACGGCACGGCGACAGTCACCCTCGACAGGACATCGGGAGCGAACGGCGAGAAGGCCCTCGTGTCGGTCACACCGACGATGGCCGGACCGCTCGGTTTCCAGGTGATGGCGATCACCTGGGCGCCCCCGACCGGCGCTGCAGCGGCGCTCTACCTCCCACACTACCTGCCGCTGCTCATCTCCAACTGACGATCACGGGGCGATAAACCCCAGGGTTCCAGGTCCCGGGTCGGCGAACCATAGCTTGCCGTCGGCGCCTGCGATGATCCATGCGGGACTGCTCTCCGCAGCGTCGAGACCGCCCGCGGACTCGGTGATGCCCGCCGACGTCGTGATGCGGCCTATCGCGGGAGGGCGCGCCTGGTCCGTGAACCAGAGGTTGCCATCGGGTCCGGCCGCGATGCCGTACGGGTGCGCGCCCGTCGCAAGGCCGACGCTGTACTCCGTGATCACGCCCAGCGGCGTCGCCTTTCCGATGGCGTGGGTGCTCCCCTCGTCGGTGAACCAGAGGTTGCCGTCGCTCCCGAGCGTGATGGCGCTCGGCGACGCTCCTGCGTTCAGCCCTGTCCCGTACTCGACGATGACGCCGGCCGGCGTGACCTTCCCGACGCGATTGTCCAAATCTGCAAACCAGACGTTCCCGTCGGGACCGGCGGTGATCCCCAGGGGACGCGAGGACGCGAGGAAGAGACCCGCGGAGTACTCAGTGATCACGCCCGACATGCTGATCTTTCCGATCGCGGGAGTCGTGCCCTGGTCGCTGAACCACAGGTTCCCGTCGGGCCCAGGTGCGATGTAGACCGGCAGTGCGCCCGGATTGAGCCCCGTCGAGTACTCGACCACGACCCCCTCGGTCGTGATCTTGCCGATCGCACAAGGCGGCCGCTCGTCCGTGAACCAGAGGTTGCCATCGGGTCCTGCGGTGATGCCCCACGGTGCTGCGTTCGCTCCCAGACCGGCCGAGTACGTCGTGAGGGCACCGGCGGGCGTGAACTTGAAGATCGCGCGGACCGCCTCGCTCGTGAACCACAGGTTCCCGTCGCTGCCAAACGCGAGAATGTTTGGTGCGACGCCGAGCAGCGAAAGCTCCGTGATGACGGGCGTGGTCGGAAAGATGCCCGTGCTCGAGGTCGAGCCTGCGGTCGACCCCGAGGTGGTCATCGACCCCGAGGACGCGGTCAACGCGGCGCTTGTCGACGAGCCGGAGCTCGAGGTCGATTGCGAGCTCGCGTTCGAGCTGGAGCTCGACCCCGAGTCGGGGAGCTTTTCGCCGCGGCCTGCATCCGACGCGCTTCCCGACGCCGAATCGTGCTTCGCAGCCGACGAAGCGTCGTGACCACCTGCGTCGGACCCTGCCCCGGAGCTCCCGCACGCGGCGAGCAAGAGTGCCGGGAGTGCGCAGGGAAACGATCTCGTCTGTAGCTGAACCATGCGCTTCCCTCTCACTCTCGTCCCGGAGCTTCGCGGGCAGCCTACACGACGGGTCGCTGCGAGCGGTCCTGGCTGCGTCGGACACGCTCGCCCGCCAGGCGCGCGCGCGTCGCAGCGGTGACGTACAGTCCCGGGCGAAAGGCCCCTCGTGCACTCCTCCCGACTCGCCCCCGCTCGCGCCGTCTCCAACGTGAACCTGTGGAAGATCCCGCTCCAGCTCTCGCTCGGCAGCGTCTTGCTGTTTGCGCTCACGATGGTGCCCGACGTGCTCGACGCGAAGGGGCTGATCCACCTTCCCGTCTGGCTCACGATGGGCGGCATCGACGACGCCCGCGCCATCCTCAGCGCCATGCTCGCGTGCGTGAGCACGGTCCTCGCGCTCATCTTCTCGGTCGCCCTGCTCGTCCTGTCGATGGTGGCGACGCTCTTCGGTCCGCGCCTCCTCTACCGGTTCCTCCAGGACTGGGTCACGCAGGTCACGATCGGCCTGTTCATGGCGACGTTCGTGTACCTCTGCCTCGTCTTCCTCGTCACGCACCAGGACGCACACACGAGCTTCGTCCCCCAAATCTCGCTCCTCACGAGCTGGCTGCTCGTCGTCCTCAGCTTCGGCTTCCTCGTCTATTACAGCCACCGCATCGCGGCCTCGATCCAGAACCCCGATCTCATCGCCCGCATCGTCGACGACATGGCGCCCGCCGTCCGCGTGTCGCAGCGGAGCCTTCACCCGCGCGGTGTCGCGCCGTCCGCCGCGACCCTCGACGAGCAGGCCAGGGCTGGAGCACCCGTGAAGGCCGACCGCAGCGGCTACGTCCAGGACATCGATCAAGCTGCGCTGGTCGCCGCAGCGAGCGAGGTCGACGCCGTCGTCCATGTTCGGTTCCGACCCGGCCAGTTCGTGCTCCTCGGCGAGACGATCGCCTGCGTCCATCCGCCTGCGCACCACGGGGCCGTCGAGAGGCCCGTGCGCCGTCACGTCACGCTCGGCCGCCACCGCACCCTCAAGCAGGACTACGAGTTTGGCATCGCGCAGATCGTGGAGATCGGAATCCGCGCGCTGAGCCCCGCCGTCAACGACACGTTCACCGGCGTCGCATGCATCGACTGGCTCGGCGACGCACTCCTCGTCGTCGCGGAGGTGCCGCAGTTCGACGGCCTCTGCTACGACGCCGCCGGCAAGTTGCGGGTGTGTATCAGGCCGCTCCCGCTCGAGAGACTCGTGAGGATGGCCTTCGATCAGATGCGCCAGGCAGCCAGCGACAACCCCGCCGTCCTCGTGCGCATGCTCGACACGATTCGCCGCATCGCGCCCAGCGTGATCGCGGACGAGCCCCGTCGTGCCCTCCGAGCAGAGGCTGACGCCGTGCGCGAGGTCGCGTCGAAGGAGGTGCTCGCCGCGATCGATCGTGACGACATCGAGGCCGCGTGGCGCCGCGTGGCATCGGCGCTCGACATGTCGACGGACGGAAGGTCGTGAGCGAGCAACACGCCGGCAGGACCGACCATGGTCAGGTGACGGTCGTCGGCGACTCTCCGCACGCGCGGCCCCGGCGGCGAACGCTCGGGGATCTCGTGTTCGGGCGGCGGCTCGCCTCCGCCGAGGAAGGCGAGCAGAAGATCGGCCCGCTCGCCGGTGTGCCCGTTCTCGGCCTCGACGCACTCTCCTCCGCCGCGTACGGACCCGAGGCGGCGCTCACCCTGCTCCTGCCTCTCGGCGCCCTCGGCTTGCCGCACGCGATCCGAGTCACGGGGCTCATCGTCCTCGTCCTCCTCATCGTTTACGTCTCCTACCGGCAGACGATTGGCGCCTACCCGAACGGCGGTGGCTCCTACACCGTCGCGAAGGAGAACCTCGGGCAGCAATGGGCGCTCGTCGCAGGCGCGGCGCTTGCGCTCGACTACATCCTCAACGTCGCGGTCGGCATCTCCGCCGGCGTCGGCGCGCTGGTCTCGGCGGTCCCGCGGCTCCTGCCGTACACGCTCCCGCTCTGCCTGGCGATCCTCGCGATCCTCACGCTCGTGAACCTGCGCGGGACGCGGGAGTCCGGCATCACTTTCCTCCTCCCTACCTATCTCTTCATCGGGGCCCTCTTCACCGTGCTCGCGATCGGCGGCTACAAGGTCGCTCTCGCTGGCGGCCACCCGCAGGCGCTCTCGGCTCCGCCTCTCCTCGCAGCGCCCACCGAGACCGTTGGAGTATGGGTCCTCGCCCGCGCCTTCGCGGCCGGCTGCACCGCGATGACCGGCGTCGAAGCCATCAGCAACGGCGTCCCGCTGTTCAAGGCCCCGACGATCAAGAACGCGGAGCGGACGCTCACGATCATCATCGCGATCCTCGTCCTTCTGCTCGGCGGCATCGCGCTCCTCTGCGCGGCGTACGGCATCGGTGCGACCGATCCTGGCGCCCACGGCTACGAGAGCGTGCTCTCCGAGCTCACGCGGGCCGTCATCGGCCGAAGCACTGGCTACTACGTCACCATGGGCGCCGTGGTCGCGGTGCTCGCGCTGTCGGCGAACACGAGCTTCGCCGACTTTCCGAGGCTTTGCCGCGTCATCGCGCTCGACAAGTACCTCCCGGACACGTTCGCGGTGCGGGGACGGCGGCTCGTCTTCTCGTACGGCGTCATCGTGCTCGCGCTGCTCTCGGGGGCGCTGCTCGTCGGCTTCGGCGGCGTGACCGATCGCCTGATTCCCCTCTTCGCCATCGGCGCGTTCCTCGCGTTCACCGTGTCGCAGGCGGGCATGGTCGAGCACTGGCGACGGATCGGCGGCGCCGGGCACAAGGCCTCGCTGTGGATCAACGGCATCGGCGCGCTCGCGACCGGGATCACGCTGGTCGTCATCGTCGTGTCGAAGTTCGTCGACGGCGCCTGGATCGCCGTGCTCGCGGTACCACTCGTCATCTTCCTCTTCGTACGCATCCATCGACACTACGAGTCGGTCGGAAAGCAGGTCGCCGACGACAACCCGCTGGTACTGGCGGACGCACAGCCCCCCATCGTCATCGTGCCGGTGCAATCGTGGAGCAAGCTCACGAGCCGCGGCATTCGCTTCGCTCTCGAGCTATCGAAGGACGTCCGCGCGCTGCACATCCTCACGCAGGACAGCACCATCTCGGAGCTCACCGGCGTCTGGGAGGACCTCGTCGGCGGGCCGGCGCGAGCGGCAGGCTTCCCCGTGCCACAGCTGATCCTCCGCAAGTCGACCTACCGGCAGTTCTTCGCGCCGTTCGTCGAGTACGTCGAGCTGCTGCGGGACGAGAACCCCGACCGCGACATCATCGTGATCGTGCCCGACCTCGTCGTGCATCACTGGTACCACGCGTTCCTTCACAACAACCGCGGCACCGTTCTGAGAGGGTTGCTGCGGCTCCGCGGAGGCCCGCGCGTCATCGTGGTGAATACCCCCTTCTACGTGAAGGAGTGAGCTCTCCGCGCGAGGCTACTTCGCGATCGGCAGCCTCTTTCGCCCCGTCCCACCCGAGCGGTCGATCGTCGGCGCCGCGGGCGCTGCGTCCTCTGCCGTCGCGCGCAGGGAGACCACGTCGACGAGCTTCTCGGCGACCGCGACGAACGACTGCGCGATGGGGCTGAACGGCGCGGCCTGGACGACCGGGGTCCCCTTGTCGCCCCACTCGCGGACGCTCGAGTCCATCGGCACCTGCCCTAGGAGTGGAGCCTTCGCGAACTCCGCGACAGCCGCGCCTCCGCCCGCGCCGAAGAGCTCGTGCTTCACGCCGACCGAGTCGATGAAGTAGCTCATGTTCTCGACGACGCCGAGGATGGGGATGTTGACCTTCTCGCACATCGACACGCTCTTGAAGACGTCGTCGGTCGCGACCTGCTGCGGCGTCGTCACGATGATGGCGCCCGTCGTCTTCACCCGCTGCGACAGCGTGATGGCCACGTCTCCGGTGCCCGGCGGCAGATCGAGCATCAGGAAGTCGAGATCCCCCCAGCGCACGTCGCGGAGGAACTGGCGAAGCGCGCCGTCGAGCATCGGGCCACGCCACATGACGGCAGCCTTCGGGTCCTCCAGCAGGAAGCCGATCGACATGAGCTTCACGCCGAAGCGCTCGAGCGGCTCGATGGTCTTGCCGTCCGACGACATCGGTCGGTGCGCCACCCCGAGCATCGTGGGGATCGACGGACCGTAGATGTCGGCGTCGAGCAGCCCGACGCGGTAGCCCGCGCGGTGAAGCGCCATCGTGAGGTTCGTGGCGACCGTGCTCTTGCCGACTCCCCCCTTCCCGCTCATCACGAGGATGATGTTCTTCACGCCGGGGCACGGGTCGTCCGTCGCGAGCGCGCGCGTCGGCAGCTCCTCGTTCCACAGCACCTCGACGCCCGTCACTCCTTCGAGCTTGCCGAGCTCCGTCCGAACGCGCGCCCCGACCTCGCTGCGGAAGCTCGCGTCGCCCGGCGCCTCGGGCTCGGATCGCACCTCGGGGTACAGCCCGAGCGTGACCCGGACGGTCGTGCCCATGACGGCGACGCCGCGCACGATCTCGAGGTCGTAGAGCGACTTCGACTGGACAGGGTCTTTTACGAGAGAGAGCGCGGTCTTGACGGCTTCGGGGGTCAGCACGCGGCAGGCTTATGGCTTCGTGGCTCTGTCGTCAACTCGAGCCCTCGGCGAGCGGTGCGTCGTTTCGCAGTGGCCCGCGCATTGCTCTGCGGGGAGCGCGCCGATACGGTGCCGCCGTGCAGACACCCAGAGGAGAGCTCTCATGATCCGTCGACTCACACGCGCAGCCGTCGCATCGCCTCTAGCTAGCGCGTCGATGGCGGCGATTCTCGGCGTCGCGATCGCGTGCGCCTGTGGGACGACCGCAGCGAGCCCGCCGACCGAAGTGCCCGCATGCACGAGCCTCGCAGCCTGCTGCGGGTCGGCCGGAGCGGGGCAGGCGGTCTGCGCCTCGATCGTCGCGTCCAACGTCGCGGCGACGTGCAGCACGGAGCTGGCCTCGCTCGAGGCGATGGGCGCATGCGGCAGCACCGGTACGGGCACGGGCACGAGCACTGGCAGTGCGTCGGGGTGCAGCGCGCTCGCCGCGTGCTGCAAGGCGATGACCGGGAGCAGCGCGGCGCAGTGCGACACGATCGTGGGACAGGGCGTCGCAACCACGTGCACCGCGGAGCTCACGGTCTACGAAGCGGCCGGCTCGTGTGGCAAGACGACGTCGAGCAGCGGGACGCTGACCTCGAGCAGCATGTCGTCATCGACCTCCGGCCTCGACGCGGGCATGCCCTCTGGCTTCGGCCCAGGTGACGGCGGCCCCTGCACCGGGCCCGTGGGCGGCTTCCCTTCGCCCAGCTGCGACCCGTCCGACGAGATGGCGTGCTCCGCGTCGATCCCCTCGGGCTGCACCCTCAGCCCGAAGTGCGGCAACCCGAGCACCTGCGAGCCGTTCGTCACCAACCCGACGACCGGCGTCGAGAGCTTCCGCATGCGCCTCCTCAACATCACCGCCCCGAGCTCGCTCTCGAATCAGGTCGTGCAGGGGAGCGTCGTCACGGCGGCCGTCGATCTGCCGGCCGACGCCGGGTCGTGCGGCGAGAACGGGAGCGGCACGTTCAACTGGCTCATCCAGGTCGACACGACGACCCACACCGTCAAGACCGGCGGCGCACCCCCGAGCAGCGATCCGTTCGGCCTCGGCTACTGCTTCACGAACGCCACGGTTGCGGGCACGGCCGTGGCGCCCACGGTCCTCGGCGCGACCTTCACCGGCACCACGTTCAGCACTGCGTCCGGCACCACGACGCTGAACATGCCGATCTTCGTCACCGGCGGCGGCGCCGTCGTGCTGCCGCTCGCCGGAGCTTCGTTCAACGACGTCACCGTCTCCGACAGCGGCAACTGCATCGGAGCCGTCAACAATGGCTCGATCGTCCCGTCCTCGTCCGGAGTCTGCACGGACAGCAACCCCACGGGGCAGGACAGCTGCTCGCGCTGGCACACCGCAGGCACGATCGGGGCGCACATGTCGCTCGCCGCGGCGGACCAGATCCCGGTCGTGACGCTCGGCAACGAGAGTCTGTGCGTCCTCCTCACCGGGCAGAACAACGGTTCGGGCAAGTGCCCCACCGCGGCGCTCACCGCCGGAGACTACTGCTCGACCACGAAGGCCCCCGGCGGGTGCGGCGACAGCATGTGGTTCTCCGCCGAGTTCGCCGCGAGCGCCGTGAACATCACGGCCGGCGCGGGCATCACCCTCTGCGGCGGCTGAGAGACCGCGCCTCAGAGCGCCAGCTTCATCCCCTCGTGGCTCGCGACGAAGCCGAGTCGCTCGTAGAACGCATGCGCGCGCGTCCGCGTCTTGTTCGACGTCAGCTGCAGCCGGAAGCATCCGCGTCGCTTCGCCTCCGCGATGGCCCATCGCATCATCGCGTCCCCCACACCCTTCCCTCTCAGCGCAGGATCGACGAACACCGTCTCGACCTGCGCGACCCGTCCTCCCCGGTGCGCGACCAGCTGGATGATCGTCAGCTGAAAGACCCCGACCACCACCCCGGCGCTCTCCGCGACCATGAGCGTGTTGTTCACGTCGAGGGCGATCGCGTCGAGCGCTTCGGCGTACGCCGGGTCGAGCGCACCCCGCGCGCCTGTGTCCTGCGGCTGATCGCGCGCGTTCCCGTCGGCGGCAGCGAAGAGCTGAACGACGCGAGGGAGGTCCGTCTTCGTGCAGGCTCGAATGGTGAGCGGTAGCGTCACGCGTCGTCCCCGACCTCTGGTGCTGGTCGTCGTCGTGGTCGTGGTCGCGGCCGTAGTCTTGGTCGCAGTCGTCGTCGTGGTCGCGGCCGTAGTCTTGGTCGCAGTCGTCGTCGTGGTCGCCGTCGCTCTCGGCATCGCCGTCGTCTCTCGGTCCTTGATCGCCAGCAGCACACCGGCCACGAGGATTCCAACCCCGGAGCCACACGCGGCGACGAACGCGACGTGCCCCCACACGTAGAGCGGCCCCGCGTCGAAGTAGAGGTCGGGGTTCCTGATCTCCCCGCGCGTCCCGAACGCGGCGAGCAGGGCGCACGCCACGGCGAGCATCACGATCGGGGCGCGACCGGGCCTCGCGACGGGCATCGTCACGCCGACGGCGTCGCGCTCGGAGATTCTCCGGAGCAGCCAGAGCGAGACGAGCGCTCCGACCAGCGACGCCACGAGCTGCAAGATCGTCGCGGGCGTGAAGCTCAGGTGCCCGAGCGAGACCCTGCGATCGGGCAACCAGCGCGGCAGCGCGCGATGCGTGAGAGCGTCGAACGCGATGTGCGAGAACGACCCGAGGAGCGCGCTCACTCCGGCCCGACGCAGCCCCCCTGGCGAGAGAACGTCGGTCGCTGCAGAGGCGAGCCAGGCGTAGCGCGCTCCCATCCTCGCCACGAGCACGTCGCCGAGACGGAGACCTCCGACGAGCAGGACGAGCGCCATCGTCACCGGCAGACAGAACACGAGCTGCCCCAGGACCGAGTGCGAGAACCCCGTGAAGCGCGTCGTCGGGTACATCGCGGTCAGGTACTCGAAGTCCGGCGCGACGCTGCCGATCACGAGCGCCGTGCCGTTGAACGCGCCCGGCCAGCGCAGCTTGAGCGGCAGGATGGGCGCTTGATGGGCGAGGATCGGAAGAGGCAAGGCGGTGCACGGAAGAAGATACTCGGTCTCACGAGCGCTCGCGGCGTCCGTCGGCGACGCGTCTCCCTCCTTCCTTCCACGCAGCTCTCTCATTAGTGTGCCGCGCGTGGTCTCCCCCTACGCATCCCCCGACGTCCCGATCATCCCTCCCCGCGAAAGCCGCCGCTTCGACATCGTCGTGTGGGGCGCGACGGGCTTCACCGGCAAGCTGGTCGCCGAGTACCTCGCGCAGCGGGACCAGCAGCGGAGCCCCGACGCTCCCGCCGCTCCTCTGACGTGGGCGCTCGCGGGGCGGAGCCGCGAGAAGCTCGAGGCCGTCCGCGCGTCGCTCGCGCTCGAGTTCCCCCGCGTGAAGGACCTCCCGCTCCTCCTCGGCGACGGGACCGACCGCGCCTCGCTCGACCCGATCGCGCGAGACGCCCGCGTCATCATCACGACCGTCGGCCCGTACGCGCTCCACGGGCGCACGCTCGTCGCGGCCTGCGTGGACGCAGGGACCGACTACGTCGACCTCGCCGGAGAGACCCCGTTCATCCGCGACATGATCGACCAGCACCACCTCCGCGCGCAGAAGACCGGAGCGCGCATCGTCAACTCTTGCGGCTACGACTCGATCCCGTCCGACCTCGGCGTCCTCATGCTCGAGGACTACGCGAAGGAGAAGTACGCGGGGCGGTGCGACGCCATCCGCTTCTTCGCCGGCGAGTCGAAGGGGAGCATGAGCGGCGGGACGGTCGCGAGCATCATCAACATGATCGAGGAAGGCTCGCGCGATCCGAGGGTCCGTCGCATCGCGGGCAATCCCTACGCGCTCGATCCGGGGCGCGAAGGGCGCGGCCCCGACGGCAGCGATCAGAAGGGGGTCCGCTTCGACGCCGACAGCGGGCGCTGGACGGGCCCGTTCCTGATGGCGGGCATCAACACACGCATCGTGAGGCGCAGCAACGCGCTCCTGGGCTACGCGTACGGCAAGGACTTCCGCTACTCCGAGGCGATGAGCTTCGGGCCCGGCGTGAAGGGGCTCGCGATGGCGACCGCGCTCACGGCGGGGCTTGGCGGCTTCGCGCTGGCGCTGGTCGCGCCTCCGGTTCGCAAGCTCCTCGCGAAGACCGTCCTCCCTGCCCCGGGGCAAGGGCCGTCGAAGGCCGCGAGAGAGTCGGGCCACTTCACGTCGCGCCTGTACGGAGACGTTGTGGGCGGCAAGGCCGAAGGGAAGCGCGTGAAGCTCCTCGGGACGGTGAAGGGGACGAAAGACCCGGGCTACGGAGAGACCGCGAAGATGATCAGCGAGTCCGCGCTGTCCTTGCTGCTCGACGGAGGCATCCGGCAGGAAGGTGGCGTGCTCACGACGGCGTCGTGCATGGGGATGCCGCTCGTACAGAGACTGCGGCGCGCAGGGATGACGTTCGAGGTCACCGAGCGCTGATCCGCTGTGATATTCACGCCAATTCATGGCCAACCTCTGGATCCGCAAACCTCTCGAGCTCCTCAAGGCTGAAGCCGGCGAATCCGAAGGGGGGTTGAAGCGAACGCTCGGCGCTCCGTCGCTCGTGGCGCTCGGCATCGGCGCGATCATCGGGGCCGGGCTCTTCGTGCGGACGGCGGCCGCTGCGGCCAACTGCGCCGGGCCTTCGGTGACCCTCGGCTTCATCGTCGCGGCCATCGGCTGCGCGTTCGCGGGGCTCTGCTACGCGGAGCTCGCCTCGATGATTCCCATCGCCGGCAGCGCCTACACCTACTCGTACGCGACCATGGGCGAGCTCGTCGCGTGGATCATCGGGTGGGATCTGGTCCTTGAGTACGCGCTCGGGGCCGCGACCGTCGGCATCGCGTGGAGCGAGTACCTGAACAACCTCCTCAAGATAACGATCGGGCACCAGATTCCCTTCGCGCTCTGCCACTCCCCCTTCGAGGTCTCCACAAGCGGCGCGCACGGCGTCATCAACCTCCCCGCCCTCGGCATCATCTTCCTGCTCACGCTGCTCCTCATCCGCGGCATCCAGGAGTCGGCCACCATCAACATGCTCATCGTCGTGATGAAGGTGACGATCGTCGTCCTCATCATCACGCTCGGCTGGAAGTTCGTGTCGGGCGCCAACCACACGCCGTACATCCCGGCGGCGAGCGAGTACACCGACAAGCAAGGGGTCACGCACAACTACGGCGGGGTGATGGGCATCCTCGGCGCGGCGGGCATCGTCTTCTTCGCGTTCATCGGCTTCGACGCCGTGTCGACCGCGGCGCAGGAGGCGAAGAACCCCGGGCGCGACATGCCCATCGGCATCCTCGGCTCTCTCGTGGTCTGCACTGCGCTCTACATCCTCTTCGCGCACGTGCTCACCGGCCTCGCGCCCGTCGAGTTCTTCCGGACGACGGGGCGAGAAGCCTCGGTCGCGATGGCCATCAAGGAGTTCATGCCCGGCTACGAGTGGCTGTCGAACGCCGTCACCGTCGCCATCCTCGGCGGCTTCTCCTCGGTCATCCTCGTCATGCTGATGGGGCAGTCGCGCGTCTTCTACACGATGAGCAAGGACGGCCTCGTCCCTGCGGCGTTCTCGACGCTCCACCCGAAGTACCGGACCCCCTACAAGTCGAACCTCCTGTTCTTCGTCTTCGTCGGGGTCTTCGCAGCGTTCGTGCCCGGCGACATCGTCGGCGACATGACCAGCATCGGCACCCTCTTCGCCTTCATCCTCGTCTCGATCGGCGCCTGGGTCATGCGCGTGAAGGAGCCGACCACGCCGCGGCCGTTCCGGGTCGCCATGCTCCCGCTCGTGTCCATCCTCGGCGCGGTCGTCTGCTCGGCGATGATCCTCGGCCTCGGCTGGCCGAACTGGGCGCGCCTCGGCGTGTGGCTCGTCGTCGGGCTCGTCATCTACTTCAGCTACGGCGCGAAGCACTCGAAGCTGCAGCACGCGAAGTAGCCCATCCGAGCGAGGAGGACGCTCATCGCCGGCATGAACGCGTTCATCCAAGCGAGAGGCACGCGCATCGACGGGACACGCGCGCCCATCCGAGCCAGACGCGCGCCTCTCCGAGCCAGACGCGCGCCTCTCCGAGCCGGACGCGCGCCTCTCCGAGCCAGACGGGCGCCTCCCCGAGCCAGAGTCGCCCCTCCCCGAGCCAGACGCACGCTCATCCGAGCCAGACGCGCGCTCATCCGAGCCAGACCTGCGATCATCCGAGCGAGACGCACCCCCATCCGAGCGAGACGGGCCCCACTCGCGCGGTCGTCCGTGACGCACCGTGTGCCACTTGCGACTCCGTCGCCCGGTCGCACGCTCTGGACGGTCGTGGTCCGGCGCGTTCCCGCGATGGGCTCGATCGGCACGAGAGTTGCTGAGTCTCCTGTCGCTGCGTTACGACTGTCGCACAGGAGACTCCCATGCTTTCCACCTGCGGCCGCGCGCTCCGCACCTTCCCCGCCGCCCTTGCATTCACGGCGCTCGCCGCAGCCGGATCGGGGGCGTGCGGCGGCGCAGTGGTCGCGCCACACGAGGCAAGCCACGACGCGGGTCCCGCCCTCCCTCCCGCCGACGACGCGACCAGCGGCTGCGCGGCGCCGAACCCCGGGTGCTGCGGGCAGAACGCCCAGGGCTGCAACACGATCATCGCTGGCGCGGTCTGCGAGGGGGGCCAGTGGGCGTGTCCCGGAGGTGCATTCCCGCCGGGCGAGTGCGACGCGCTCTGCGAGGAGCTGCCGGACGCCGACGTGCCCACCCCGGTGCTCGACGCGCAGGTGCCCATCGAGCTGCCGGACGCCCAGCTCCCCAGCGAGGCTTCGGCGGGCTGTCCGTCGCCCAACCCGCAGTGCTGCGGCGAGGCGCCGAACGGTTGCAACCAGCTGATCTCCCCCGCCGTGTGCGACGGCGACCAGTGGACGTGCCCGCACGGGCTCTTCGCTCCCGGTGTCTGCGACTCCCTCTGCATGGCGGTCGACGCCAGCGGGCCACCGGCCGACGCGTTCTAGAAGCGGATCCCTCCGTCGCGGGGGATCTCTCGTATCTCCTCCACCTTCTCGTGAAAGAGGGACCAGTCGTCCTGCTTGGCGATCGCGTCCCACACTCGCTCGACCTCGCCGATGACGAGCGTGCACGGCTCTGCCCGGTCGAAGTACGCAGGGATCGTGGCGCGCACCGGCTCGTACGGCTGGATGAGCGCTCGAAGCGCGTCCCACTGCGCGCCCTTGTAGTGCGGTGACGCGGGGCCTGCGAGCGCGTGCGCCTCACGGGCTCGCCCGGCATAGAGATCGAAGAAGAAGCGGTCGTAGCCGACGGCGCTGGAGGAGAGGAAGTCGTAGACCGCCGCGACCAGGGCTTCGTCGGACGCGCTGTCGTTGCGTGAGGAGAGCCCGAGGCGCGCGAGCACCCGCTTCGTCGTCTCGTCGTGGAGCGTCGACTCGAAGCCGTCCAGGGCGGACGACACGTCGAGGTGGGGCGCGAGCGGCTTGAGGGCGCCCGCGAGCCGGACGAGGTTCCGCATCACGGCGACGGGCTGACGTCCGTACGAGTAGAGCCCCTGATGGTCGAAGTACGCCGCGGTGAAGTCGGGGTCGTAGGTGGGCAGGAAGCGGTAGGGCCCGTAGTCGAACGACTCGCCCGTGACGTTCATGTTGTCGGAGTTGAGGACGCCGTGGACGAAGCCGGCGACCATCCAGCTCGCGGCGAGCGCGGCGCTCTTCCGCGTGACCTCCGCGAGGAAGTCCGTGACGCGGCGTGGGCCGGGCTCGATGTCCGGGGTGTACCTGGCGATCCCGTACGAGAGCAGCGTGTCGAGGCGAGCCGTGTCCTTCAGGTACGCGAGGCGCTGGAACGACCCGAAGCGGAGGTGCGAGTGCCCGAGTCGGACGAGCACGGACGACCGCGTGGGAGACGGCTCGTCGCCGCGCATGAGCGCCTCGCCGGTCTCGAAGAGGCTGAACGTCTTGGACGTGTAGACGCCGAGCGCCTCGAGCATCTCGGTCGCCAGCACCTCGCGCACGCCCCCCTTCAGCGTGAGCTTGCCGTCGCCGCCTCTCGACCAGGGCGTCTGCCCGCTCCCCTTGGTCCCGAGGTCGAGGAGGCGCCCGTCGTCGGCGTCGATCTGGGCGAAGAGGAAGCCGCGGCCGTCGCCGAGGTCGGGGTTGTACACGTCGAACTGATGACCGTGGTACCTGAGCGCGAGGGGCACGGGGAGGTTGCCCGGGAGCGGCGCGAACCGCGCGAAGTGCGCCTCCCACTCGGCGTCGTCGAGCTCGCCCAGGCCGACGCGCGCGGCCCACCGCTGGTTGCGGAAGCGGAGCACGTGCTTCGGGAAGGTCGCGGCGGAGACCTCGTCGAAGAAGCCGTCGCCGAGCGACGTGATGCGAGGCGCGGGACGATACGTGGCGGAGACGGGCATGCGGATGACCTACGCGTCCGCGACCTTCACCACGAGCTTCCCGAAGTTCTTCCCCTCGAGCATCCCGATGAAGGCCTGCGGCGCGCTCTCGAGCCCGAGGACCACGTCCTCCCGCGCGACGACCTTCCCGCTCGCGACCCACGGCCCCATCTTCGCGAGGAACTCGCCGATCCTCCCGACGTAGTCCTCGCTGATGATGAAGCCCTGCATGCGGACGCGCTTCCTGAGGATCGTCCCCATCACGAGCGCCGTGCGATCCGGCCCGGCAGGAAGGGTCGTCGCGTTGTAGCTCGCGATGAGGCCGCACACGGGGACGCGCGCATTCGCGTTGAGCAGGGGGAGCACGGCGTCGAAGACCGCGCCGCCGACGTTCTCGAAGTAGACGTCGATCCCCTTCGGACACGCCTCCGCGAGCGCCTTGCCGAGCGCGGGCCCCTTGTGGTCGACGCACGCGTCGAAGTGGAGCGTCTCGGTGACGTAGCGACACTTCTCCGCGCCTCCTGCGACCCCGACGACGCGGCACCCGAGGATCTTCGCGATCTGCCCGACGACCGACCCGACGGCACCGCTCGCTGCGCCGACGACGACGGTCTCCCCCTCGCGCGGCGCGCCGATGTCCGTGAGCCCCATGTACGCCGTGAAGCCAGGCATGCCGAGGACGCCGAGCGCATAGGAAGGATGCGGCATCGACCGGTCGAGCTTCTGCAATCCCTTGCCGTCCGAGAGCGCGTGCGTCTGCCAGCCGCTGTAGGCCACGACACGATCGCCCGTGGTGAAGCCCGCGACGTTCGAGGTGACGACCTCCGCCACGACGCCGCCGACCATCACGGCTCCGACCGCGACGGGCGCCGCGTACGACGGTGCGTCGCTCATGCGACCGCGCATGTACGGGTCGAGCGAGAGGTAGAGCGTGCGAAGGAGCATCTGGCCGGGACCTGCGACCGGGATCGCACCGCGCTCGAGGCGGAAGCTGTCCGTGGTCGGCGCTCCCGTGGGGCGAGAGGCGAGGACGATGCGCGCGGTTTCGGTCGGCGTGGGCGTGGACATGGCGGCAACAAGCTACGCGGGGCGCCTCTGCTACGCTAGCGACCATGCCGTCGCGCACATGGTGGAAGGCCGTGAAGTCCCCGAGGCTCACGCTCGCGGTCGTGGTCGCGAGCGTCGTCGCCGGATGCTCGAGCCCGGGCGCGAGCGGGGGCCCTACGTCGACGGAGAGAGCCGACGCCGCCGTCGTCACGCGCCACGACGCGAGCCAACCCGAGGCATCGACGAAGGGGGTCGACGCGGCCACGCACATGGTGACGCCGGTCGATGCGAAGTCGGAGGCGATGGCCGCCGACGCGAGCCCGATCGACGACGCGATGCTCATCCCTGACGCGGCCGCCATGAAGCCGGACGCGACCGCGCACCCGGACGCGATGACGGGTGGAGACGCGAGCGACAGCTGCTCGGTCAGCGGGGCGCCAGGCACGTGCATCACGACGACCGCATGCACGGCGCTCGGTGATCACACCTCCTTCGCAGGGCACTGCCCGGGCGCGGCCGACATCGAGTGCTGCATCGTGACGCCCAGCACGACCGACAACCCTCCGACCCCGACCGGCTACGTGCTGATGCAGCAGGCGCAGGTGACGGCGGCGATGACGACATGGGCCGTGATGATCCTGAACGATCCGACGGACTATCCGATGTTCTCGACCACCACCATGACGTTCGGGACCCAGCTCGTCCTCGCGCGCGTCGAGTGGCACCCGCCGGACTTCCAGAACAGCGTCATCCACCGAGGCGTCACGCTCTACGTGCCCACCTGACCTCAGTGGCAGGACCAGGTCGTCCCCGCGTCGGGCATCTCCGTCTCGCTTCCTGGAAGGCACTCGCACTCGTCCGTTCCGTACATGCACACCGCGGCGAAGAGCGTGCACGCGGAGCCGGTCGCCGGCATGCTCGCAGGACAGGTCGCGCAAGCCCATTGTTGCGAGCCGAAGCACTTGCAGTCGAGAGGCCCGTACGTGCAGGAGAGCCCCCCCATGAACGCCATGCACATGGTGCCCTCGGTCGGCTGCGTCACAGGGCACTCGTCGCAGTCCCACTGGTGAGCGATGGAGCACGAGCAGTTGTTCGTGGGGTACGTGCACGTCGTCTGTGCGGCCGCGCACGTGCCATGACTCGGGGGCACCGTGGGGGGGCACATGAACCCGGCATCGATGCCAGCCTCGGGCAGCAGCAGCGCGTCGGTCGGGGAGAGCGCGTCGGACGACGGCATCGCCTCCGGGAGGGTCACGACGTCGGGCAGGCCAGTGTCGAACGAAGGGGGTGACGGAGCGTCGAGCGCCGGTGCGTCGACGTGAACGACGGCGTCGACACGATGCAACGCGGCATCCTTCGGAGCGTCGACTTTCGCGCCTGAGTCTCGCGCAGCGACGCGTGAGTCTTGCCCCGCGTCGGGAGCCGAGCCTGGAGTGGCGAGCGTCTCGCCACCGCACGCGCTGGCGACGAGGACGGCACCGGCGACGAGGGAGCCACGAACTACCGTCCGCACGAAGAACCTCACCGGGAGCGACACCGCTCCGCAAGCTAGCTTCGGCGCGGCGAGTCAGCTGCCGATAGTTTTCACCCGCAGAATCGGCCGAGCTTCGAGGCGCGATGCCTCGAGGTCGATGGTCCCCTTGATCACCCAGTCGCACGCGTCGTCGGCGTCGACGAGGACCTGCGCGAACTCCCACTGCCACTCGGTCTTCGTGAGCACGAGGTGCGCGGGGCTGCGCGCGGCCTGGTCGGTCCGAAGCTGCTGGTGCTCCGCGAAGAACGGCGCGAAGGCCGCCTCGAGCTTCCCGCGTGTCCACTCTCCGCCCACCTCGCACACGAGCGCTGCCTCGTCCCAGTCGCGCCTCGCGACCGCGCGTACGAGCCGGTAGAGTTCGTTGCGCACGAGCACGGTGAAGCCTCTCTCGTCCCTCGTGACATCCTTCGAGCCCTCGGGCTCGACGGGCACGTCGACGGGCTCGGGCTCGCCGCTTTCGCCGCGCCTCAGGCGCTCCCACTCGTCGAGCAGGCTGGAGTCCACCTGGCGCACCATCGCGCCGAAGTAGACCGTGAGCTCCTCGACCTCGGGCGTCCGGTAGGCCGCAGGAACCGTCTGGAGGAGGACCTTGTAGACGTCCGAAAGGTATCGAAGCAGCACCCCTTCGCCCCGCTCGAGCCCGTACTCGCGGATGTACTCGGAGAACGAGAGGAACTTCTCGAACATGTCGCGCGCGACCGACTTGGGTCTGATGTTCTCCGTGCCTATCCACGGGTGAAGACGCGCGAAGGCGTTGAAGGTGTCGTAGATGAAGTCCTTGTTCGGCTTCGCGTACTCGACCTTGTCGAGCTCGGCGATCCGCTCGTCGTACTCGATGCCCGCGGCCTTCATCTCGGCCATCTTCTGCGTCTTGAGCAGATCCGTCTGCTTCATGAGGACGAGGTCGGGGTTCTCCAGGATCGACTCGACGAGCGTCAGGAGATCGAGCGCGTAGGTCTCGCTCTCCGCGGCGAGGAGCGCGAGGGTGTCGACCAGGTAGAGAGAGAGAGTCTGGTTCAGCGAGAAGTCGGTCTGGAGATCCTGATGGAGTAGGACGCGCCGCTTCCCCTCCTCGTCCGTCGTGATCTCGACGATGTTCGCGCCCAGGAGCGACTTGAACATCGCCATCGCGGTGCGCGCGTGCCGCTTCTTGTCGACGGGCCGCTCGTGCGACCGCTTGATCAGTCGCCCGATGGCGAGGCAGCCGCCACCGCTCCGCGCGAGGACGTTGAGGAGCATGCCCTGGCTGACCTGGAAGCGAGAGACGAGCGGCTCGGGAGGCGCGGTCATGAGGCGCTCGAAGGTCGCCTTGTCCCACTGCACGTACCCCTTGTCGGGCGGCTTCTTCCGCACGATGCGTCGCTTCTTGACCGGATCGGACCCTGCCTTGGCCTCGAGCCGGAGGTTCTCGATGACGTGCTCGGGCGCCTGCGCGACGACGCTCCCCTGGTCGTCGAACCCCTTGCGACCCGCGCGCCCGCTGATCTGGAGGAAGTCGCGGACCTTGAGGATGGCGGTCTTCTCGCCGTCGAACTTGCAGAGCTTCGTGAAGAGCACGGTCCGGATCGGGATGTTGACGCCGACGCCGAGCGTGTCGGTCCCCGAGATGACCTTGAGCAGCCCTTTCTGCGCGAGCTTCTCTACCGCGAGCCGGTACTTCGGAAGAAGGCCGCCGTGGTGGACGCCGATGCCGTGCCTGACGAAGCGAGAGAGCTCCTTGCCGTAGGGCGTGTCGAACCGCACTCCGCGGAGCGCCTCGTTGATCGCTCGCTTCTCGTCCTTCGAGGCGATGTCGACGCTCATCATGTTCTGCGCCTCTTCGGCGCATGCACGCTGCGTGAAGTTGACGAGGTAGATGGGCGACCAGGCCTTGTCGAGCAGGTTCTTGACCGTCTCGTGGAGCGGGGTCTCGCGGTACGAGAAGTCGAGCGGCACCGGCCTGTGAGTCGAGCGCACGACCGCCGTCGGTCTGCCGTTGAGCCCCGTGAGGGTCTTCTCGAACAGCGCGCTGTCGCCGAAGGTCGCGGACATCAGGACGAACCGCGCGCCCGAGAGCTCCAGGAGCGGAACCTGCCAGGCAGTCCCGCGCTCGCGGTCGGCGTAGTAGTGGAACTCGTCGACGACGACGTGGTCGACGTCCGCCGCGCGCCCCTCGCGGAGCGCCATGTTGGCGAGCACCTCGGCCGTGCAGCAGAGCACGGGCGCGTCGCGGTTGACGGCGCCGTCACCGGTCACGAGGCCGACGTTCTCCGCGCCGAGGACGCGCGACAGATCGAAGAACTTCTCGCTCGCGAGCGCCTTGATGGGGGATGTGTAGATGCTGCGCTCCCCCCGCGCGATGGAGAAGAAGTGCACGGCGAGCGCCACGAGCGACTTGCCCGAGCCGGTCGGCGTCGCGAGGATGACGTTGGCGCCCGTCGCCAGCTCGAGGATGGCCTCCTCCTGCGCCGGATAGAGCGTGAGCCCCGTGCTCGCAACGTACGCGAGGAAGGCCGTCAACAGGGTGTCGGCGTCGGTCGCCCCGGGCGGCAGGCTCGCGAAGATCCCCTGCCCCTCGGGTCGCACGTTCACTGCGAGCCAGCCCTTCCGGGTTGACGCTCTGCAGACCTAGATGGACTTCGCAAGGCTCCGTCCGCTCCGTTCAGGCGCGACCACGGCGCAGCACGACGTTGCCACCTGCGGTGCGCTGGAGACGCTCGCCAGGGCGAAGCGCTGGCCCCTGCGCTCCGTCCACGGCCTTCGGCGTGAGGAGCTCGGGGACAAGCGCGGCGACGGTGCGCACGAGCTGCGTGCGTGCGCCGGCCGCGATGACCTCGAGCAGCGAGCTCGGGTCGGTGATCATGTTCGCTGCGCCGTCCCCATCGTCTCCGTGAGCGCGCTCCGCGTCGTGGCGAGCTCGCCCGGAGATCGCGGTCTTTCCGGTGCGCGACCTGCGTGACGACCGAGTCGCCGCTCGCTCCTCTGGCTCGACGCTCGGCGGCCGCGCTGTCGTCGCCGCCTCCTGCTTTCGTCCGGGCGGGGTGCGGAGGTCGGCGAACGCGTCCGGCCCGAGGCGCGTCACCTGCTCACGCAGAGCGGCGAGGTCGGCGACGCTGGCGCACAACACGGCTCTGACGAGATCCTTGGCGAAGTCACGGGCGAGCCGCGCGAGCTCTCGCTCGAGGGTCACGAGGTGTGTGTTCATGGGCGGCAACCCTTTTACCCGAGCGGGCATGCGTGTCGATAGGCATCGGCGCGCGTTCTTGCGGGCGCTACGCGCTGGCCTCGCCTTCATGCAAGTGCCATAGAGGGCGTCACGAGCACTCCATGACGTTCCGACGCCCTTTTGTTTCGAGATCCGAGCGGCGGCGCTCTCTGTGGTTACCGTGCATGGGGCCGACGCTCGTGGCTGGGGGCGCGTACTTCGGTGCCTGCGCGTCGATGACCGCGTGCGGCGCGTCGGCGGGCAGCCCGGTCGATGCGGGGCTCGAAGCCGGAAACGGCAGCAGCGACGGAGCGGACGACTCGACCGTCCTGGTCAACTTCGACGCTATCCCGATGAACGAAGCCGGTGACACGGGCCCGTTCGATACCTTCGATGGCGAAGGCGCGACCGGTGAAGGCGGAAACGCGTGCCAGCTGCTCACGTGCCCGGGGACATGTGTGGCCGGCCGATGCCTGTTCGTCGTGGCGCAAGGCGGGGCGTACGATCTCGTCGTCCGCTCGTCGGTCGTCTACTGGACGAGCGCGGGGACCGCACCGGGGAACGGCGCCGTGCTCAGCATCTCGTCCACACCGACCTCTTCGACCGGCGGGAGTCAGGTCTACAGCGCCGTCCAGAACAACCCGCACGGCCTGGCGGTGAGCGCCACGAGCCTCTACTGGGCCAATGACAGCCCGACGGCCGGAGCCATCGTGACGGCGCCGCTCGACGGGACCCGGGACGCCGGTGCCATCAGGGCGAACGACGCCGGCGACGCGGCTGCTTCGGACGCGGGAGACGCCGGTGCTGCGCTGGGGGTCACGGTGGTCGCGGGGGGCCAGGCGTCGCCGAGCGGTATCGCCATCGACGCGACGAACCTCTACTGGACTTCGACCGGCAGCGCCGCGGCGAACAACGGCACGGTCGTGAAGATGCCGCTCACCAGACGCGACCCCGTGACGCTCGCGTCGGGTCGAACGGACCCCTCCGCGCTCGCGGTCGACTCCGTCAATGTGTACTGGGTCGACACCGGAATCGGTGCGTTCGGGGGGGCAGTCCTCAAGGTCCCCATCGTCGGCGGCGCGGTCACGACGCTCGCTGCGGGGCAGAACAGCCCGGGTGCCATCGTCGTCGATACCGAGAACGTCTACTGGACGCAGGCAGGGAACGGCGTCCACGACAGCGCGGTCGTCAAGGTGCCAATCGGCGGCGGCACGGTCACGATCATCGCGAGCGAGCAGGGCGCGCTCGGCGGGCTCACGCTCGACTCGACCACGCTCTACTGGGCGGTCAGCGGTGGCGGCAACGGCAACGGCGCCGTGTACGCCTGCCCGCTCGGCGGCAACGAGATCAAGACACTCGCGTCCGGGCTCGACAACCCGTTCGACCTGGCGACGGACGCGACGAGCCTCTACTGGACCGACACGGTCGACGGTACGATCACGAAGCTCACGCCGAAGTAGCGCCGGTCACTCGACGCGCCCGGTCGGACGCGCCGTCAGTTGCCCGACGTCGACGTGAGCGACGCGCCCGCCGTGTCCTGCGTCGACGCCGTCATCTCGTACTGCTCGTACGCGTCGATCGTGTACTCGATCTCGTATTCGAACTGATACTGGCCGTTGCTGCCATCGTCGTGAGCCTGAAAAAGGTTCGAGTTGAAGTTCGAGAGCGCCGTCCACGTGACGACGTTGCGGTCTTGCCGAGCGACGACCCACTCGTTGCGGCTCGCGATGTATGCGTACATGTACGTTAGCCCATCGGGCCCGGTGAACTGCCCAGGGACGACTCCCGGGAGGTTCTGGTTGACCTGGGTCGGGTCTGTCACGTCGTAGGAGCAGTCCTCGAAGCTCACGCAGTTCGGAAGGCAGGTGTCCGTGTTGTTCGCGCACGAGTTGAGCGCGATCGTCCGGAAGAAGTTGATGAGGTCCTCCTGGCGGAAGAACGTCCAACCGCCAATCCAGTCCTTGTCGTTCTCCTGAGGGAACGGCGACGCCGACCCTCCTCCGGGGCCTCCTTCCACAGTTCCCACGACCTCGATGAACGATGGGCTGTGCGTGTCTTGCGCGAACAGAGCCACGGCCGTCGGGATGAAATATGGATATGCCGCGTACTGAGTCCCAACCATCGACCGGACCGCGGTCTGGGCGATGGAGTTGTACGACGCGTCGAATCCGAAATCGCCCCACGACGAGATGTAGGTCCCGGCCTGGTTCTGATCGTAGTTGTCGCTCACCCAGAGCCCGACGAAGCTCTGCATGGCGAAGTACTTGTCGAGGATGATCCCTTGCTGGGTCTCGTCGCCGTAGAAGTCGTCGTAGACCGTCGCGTACGGTCGCTCCCCTGCTGCCTGCTGGATGAGCGCCTCGTCGAACGCCGCGACCATGGAGTTGGTCTTGGACATCTCCGTGAAGAAGGCCTGCGTGACGACGTTGTAGTAGTCGGCCGAGCTCGTTCCGTTCCCCGCCGAGCCGTCCGAGTTGCTGGGCGGAACGATCCCGATGCGGTGAAGGGTGTCCGCGATGTTGCCCGGATCCCAGTCGAAGTACCACTGCGAGAGGAAGCGACGCATGTCCGTGATGGTCGCGGCCACGCTGTTCGCGTAGTCCGACACGTTCCAGACCTTGTTGTAGTTCCGGAAGTTGCGCCACGTGTACTGCCACTCGTAGTTGTCGATCTCGTTCGCGATGATCTCGCTCGGCGTCACGCCCGTGTCTCCCTGGCGGCACATCGGCGAGTACTTGAGGTGCGTCTCGTCGCACCGCAGGAAGCGGCGCTCGTACGTGCCGTCTCCGATCGCCGGCGTTGCGGCGCTGCAGTCGTTGCTACCCGACGTGCAGAAGCCGTTCGGGTCCTTGTACGGATACGTCTGGTCGACCTGCGAAGAGCGGCTCCCGACGGGCGGCGGCTTCCCGGCGGACGCGCTCTTCGTGTTGATCCCGTTGTTGGCGTAGATCCAGGTGATCGCTCCCTTGTCGTAGTAGCCCCACCCCTGCGTCCACGCGAGACGGGCGGGGCTCGAGGCGTACTCCATGATGGAGGACGCATACATGTTGTAGAGCGTGTGGCCCGTCGGACACGTGCCGTTCATGCTCGTCCCGTTGTCGCAGAGGACGTTGCCGTTCTTGTCGCGCTGGGCGGTGAAGTTCGGCTGGTCGAGCGACCCCATGAAGTTGTGCTCGAGCCCCATGCTGTGACCGAACTCGTGCCAGATGACCTGCTGCCAGTAGGTGTCGATGATGTGTTGGACCCACTGGTCCTTGGTCTCCCAGACCCCGGAGGCGCCGTCGCCGCAGTTGGTCGTCCCGTCCGCGCAGACGCATTGCCGCGAGTCTTGCTCCATGACGGTCTCGAGCGAGAACGTATCGGGAACGTCGCGGTGCTCGTGCGGGTGGCTGAAGTTGAGGACGTTCTGCAGCTGGAGATGCTGATCCGTCGCCGTCCGCATCTGGTTGACGAAGGCCGCGGCCGCCAGAATTCCGCCGCTGGCGGCGTCCGCCGTGTACGGCGTCTGCCCCGCGTTCATCGTCGCTGCGTTGGCCTGGAACGTCGTCTCGCTGGCCAGATCCTGCCAGATCGCAGACGGCCCGAAGACCGCCGCCTGCCCTTCGGGAATGACGAAGAGGTTCATCGCAGGATCGGCGAAGAGCTCGTACGGGGCGATCGCCAGGTATGCGTCGAGGAACGTCGGGTCGGTCTCGTTCGGTATCGCAGCGAAATCCTTCGGCCCGAGGTGGTTGTTGGTCGGGTCGGGGCCGTTCAGGTTCAGGTACTGCTGCATCTTGGTGAACAGCGTCGAGCTCGCGTCGTGCATCGCGACGTCCGTGGCATCGACGATGGGGAGCGTTTGCCCGACAGAGCACTTCGCGCTCTGTCCTGTCGGCATGGTGGACCACTGGCCGGCTGGCGTGCCTTTCGGGCTCGGCGTGTTCAAGCCCGCACTCGCTCCGACGGAGTACAGGAACGCATCGATGCGCTCCGCGTAGTAGCTGACGACCGCGAAGTCGTTGAACTCGATCCCCTGATTGACGATCTCGCCGGTCCGCGGGTCGTAGCCGGCCATGGTGACGCCGGCGAAGCTGTCCTGGATATCCTGGTCGGACGCCCACCGGAGGAAGTTGTACCGGATGTCGCCGTACGTCCGGACGAGCCCTCCGTCATTGTATTCGAGGAACGAGACCTGCGCGGTCGTCGAGGGGGTGACCGCCGCCGCTTGCTTCAGAAGCGCGTTGGTCGCGTCCTCTATCGTCACCGGCACTCCCGGGCCCGTCGGGCAGTTCGCCGCCTTCCGGAAGATGCATTTGTAGTTCTCGGGGAAGTTCTGGTCGAAGTACCAGACGATCGGCTTGGTCGGGTCGTAGCGGCCCACGTACTGGTTCGCTGCCACGAGGCCGGTCGCGTTGTCCCGGTTGTAGGTCGTGAGCACCGACGGACCGTACTTCGTGCGGATGGGGTCCTTCTCCGCAAGTATGAACGGGGTGTACGTCAGGCTGCCCGCAGGAGTGGCGCGCTTGAAGGAGTACTTCAGGTTCACCGTGACCGACGTTCGCCCGACCTCCTGCGCCTGCAGGGCCATGGGCCCGTACGCGGTCACGCAAGTCGGGTCGGTGAACTTCATCGGCAACGCGACCTGGACCGTGAACTCCATGTAGTCGTTGGCGAGGTCCGCGTCCTCGACGCCCTCTAGGACGAAGCTGCCCGTGACGAGCGTGGCCGACGCGTTCGCCACGTCCGCGCACGTGTTGACCATCTCGTTCGCGAGGAGACCCATCGGCGCGAGGTCGCTGAAGTCGTTCTTGTCGAACTGCAGCTTGACCCACTGCCGAACCTCCCAGTCGAGCTCCTGGTTCTCCTCGTAGAAGTTCGTCGTCTCGCCGTCGAGGTTGACCCGGTACTTCAGGTCGACGTTGGTCGCCGGCCACGCGTTGACGACGTCCTCGGTCACGCTCGTGTTGTTCGTGACCGTCTTCCCGTTGTTCCCCACGGTGTTGACGGGGTTCGAGAGCTGGATCATCGACAGCATCTGCAGCTTGTCCTGCGTGACCCGGAACCGCACGAGGTTCACGTCCGACATCGCGCCGCCCCAGATGTCGATCGCCGAGCCCAGGAGGTTCGGCGTCGACGTCTCGGTGACGGTCGCGCGCATCAGCCAGCCGGGGTCCGTGCCCGCGGCGTTCCCGTTGGAGTCCGTCCCCTGAATGAGGAAGTCCTTCCGGACGTACTGATTCTCGTTGAAGACGCCGTTGCGCGCCGGCCGATCGGCGACGCAGCCGACGCCCGTCACGCCGAGGACGACGAATGCACCAGCGAGTGCTGCCCTGAAGTTGAAGGATTTCATCGGGCTCTCACATTCCCAGGCTGGCGACGACGTTGGGGTCGAACACTGTTGCGTCGGAGACGACGGACCCACCGAACCCTGCGTTGAGCCCGATGCGAAGGCCCGATATCGGGAGACCTGGGTTCACGCCGAAGCTGATGTAGTCCGCGTAGTTCCCGTAGATGCTGAACTTGATCTGTATTCCGCAGTCGAGCGTCGCGGTTGGATGGTCGGCGATCCAGCTGAGAATGCTCGCCCCGTTGTCATACATTCTGATGCCGAGAATGTCGGTCGCGCCGGGGACGGTCGGGCTCGGCTCCGCGCACGCGAAGACCAGGCCGAAGTAGTTCGATGTCTCGAGGGCGCGGACGACCAGGTTCGTCGAGCCGGCCGGCACGTACTCGTAGTCCATGTTGAAGTTGACGGTCTGGCCGTTGACCGTCGACCCCGCGGAGAAGTCGACGTTGAGGGTGTTGTAGAACTTGTCTCGCGACCCATCGATCGTGATCGGGAAGCCGATCGTCGCGCCCTCGAGGAACGGCAAGAGTACCGAGACGCTCTTTGCGTTCGTCGGGACCGTGCCGAGGTAGGACGCCGGCGGTGAGATGATCGGCAGCGTCACCATCGCGCTCTGAATGAGCTCGTAGGAGGCCGAGTCGATGGTGATGCCAGAGGCTTGCCCCTCCGTCGCCGCCTCGTAGGCAGGAATGTTGAAGATGGTCGAGCCGATCTGGTCCGTCCCACCGTCGCCCATCGCAGGGATGAGCGCTCCGAACGCGTCCGCGTACGGCGCGTAGAGCGCGTTTCCGAACTCATCGACCGGGGCAAGACCCGGGCACATCCCGGCGGTCACCTCGGCGGCCGTGATCGCCGTGGCGCACGCGTAGCCCGCAGGTCCCATGCCGTAGACGTTCTGGAGGACCGGGCTCCCGGCCATGTTGGTGAGGTAGACCGTCTCCGCGCCGGGGAGATCCGACGCCTTGTCGGTCAGCGCCGCGAACGTGGCCCCGGCTCCGCGGAAGTTGAACCGGTCGAACGTGAACGTGTTGATCAAGCCCGTCAGAAGGTTGGTCACGACGCTGAAGGCGGTCGGTGCTTGCTTGTCGGAGTTGACCGTCAGCCGGTCGTCGTACTGACCGAACTCGAATCCGCTGCCGGTCCCCCCTGCGGTATCGAAGAAGATGCCGTCCGGGTCGACCAGGTTGGCGTCGATGGACGCAGCGCCCGGCGTGGCGGAGACGAGCGCGGTCGACGGAGCGTTCGCCGTCTCGAGGTACTTCACCATCGCGAGAATCCACTGCTTGAAGAAGAAGCGACGGTTCGCCAGCTCCGCGGGGATCGGCTGCGGCGCGACGGGGGTCGTCCCCAGGTAGAGGGGTGGCACGTGGCCGTAGGAGATCGCCACGGCTTCCTGCATGGTGTCGAAGTAGAAGCCTTGATAGGCAGCGTTCCCTGCGCCGATGCAGTTCGTGTAGCCGACAGGCAAGCCGGTGGCGTCGAGCCCGCCGGCGTCCGTGCAGAAGAGAGAGGACCAGACGCCCGGCTTGAGCCCCAGCGCGAGTGAGTTCAGCGGCGTGGGTGCGTTCAGGTTGCACGCGCCGGACTGGACGTCCGCGGCGATACAGTTCGGCGTACCGAGGTTGACGGAGACGCCCGCAGGTCCGAGCGCGTTCGGCCCCATCGACGCGGGCGCGAGGGCGGGCGGTGCCGTGGTGACGATGCCCTCGAGGCCGCTACAGACCTTTGTGCCAGGCGCGTACGTCCCGCTGTCCGGGAGCGGTGGACGCACGGGGTTCGCGATGCACGCGGGATCCCCGAGCTCCGCAGTGACGCCGTAATTCGCCTGCATGTACTTCTGCACGAGGTTCGCCCATTCGAGCGTCACGAGCCCGATGCCGTGCCAGTCGCGGAGCTTGGTGGAGTCGTTGTTGACGTTGTCGTTCGTCACGGTGCCGAGCAACGAGTCGTCGATGGTCAGCTCGAAGGCGACGTCGTTCGGACCTGGCAACTGGCCGTCGGCGATGACCGTCGTCGGCGTCAGGTGCGCGGCGAACTGCGGGTCCACGCCCGATGTGTTGAAGACGTAGGTCTCGTCGTCGTGCGACAGCGCGCCGAGCAGCTTGTTCTGGTTGGTCACGTTGACCGGGTTCGACGGGCCGCCGGGGATCGGCTGCACGCAGTCGTGCTCGAACGTGCCCGGCGTGTTGGGGTCGCCGTAGAGCATGCCGAGGTGGTAGTCGCAGGTCACGTTTCCCATGCCGCCGGTCGCCGACCCGAGCCCGGTCGTGACTGCGGTGGGCCCGACGCCCGCGGGGTCGAGCTGCAGGGTGACGGCGGAGTTGCTGAACGGGAGAAGCTTCAGGACGTTCAGGTTGACGATGATCGGAATGCTGTTGGCCGCTGGCGTCCCGACCGTCGTCTCCACGAAGATGAAGAGATCGAGCGGGTTGAAGACGAGGATGCCGTCGTCGATCCCGTTGTTCTGGATCTCGCAGTGGCCGTTCGCGAGACAGTCGACGTCGGGCGGGAAGCTCGGGAGAAACGTCTGGCGGAAGGCCTCGTACATCTCGTTGACGACGCCAGGCAGGCTGCCATCCGTCCAGTTCAGGACGATGTCCGTGGCGGCCCCGTTGCCGACCTGCTTTGTCATGAAGACGTTCTGCATCGAGACCGTGTAGGTCGTGTTCGTCTTGGTGTTCGTCCCCTGGAGGACGCCGGCGTAACCTTGCAGGAGCAAGAAGGCCGTGATCAGGCGGCTGTTCGTGTTGTAGAGGACGCCGAACTCTCCCTGCTCGCCCCAGTTGATCTGCGGGTAATTGCCGCCGAAGGTCTCCGTCGCGTTCGCGGGCTGGCAGAGCAGCGTTTCGGCCTGCTCGATCGTCATGCCCGTCCACGACTCCTTGCTCGGGTCGTACGACGGGTTGCTCCAGAACGGCGGCGGGAGCGTCGACGGGCTGTACGTGGGGTTGATCGGCATCCCCTGGCAGTTGCCGTAGGAGAGGCACATCGGGTCGTACCCCGCGACGCCGTTGCTCCCCGCCGCGCCGCCGGCGATGTCGAGGCCACCGGCGAGGCCCGGCACGATGATCGGGGCGTTGAAGTTGTTGGTCCAGACCTGCTTTTGCTGGGCCGCCGTGCACAGCTGGCTCGCGTTCTGGCCACCGACGGACGCGTCGAAGCTCTGCGTCGCAGGCGAGACGAAGTTGCCCGAGTCCGCGGGGATGCTTCCGCCGCCGGGCCCGTTGATCACATTCCCTGCGGTCGTGGGTTCCGGCGTGAAGGTCTGGTTGGGACCATCCTCGCAGGCGGCGCTGGCGAGAGCGGCGACGAGACTGACGACCGTGGTGACGGATCTACGCATGGGTGCTCTCCTGAGCGAGCAGTACGACGAGGAGGTGCGGTGGACGGCCCATCCCGGCTCTCGACTTGAAGCAGTGGGGATGGCGGGGCGGCTGGAGTCGGAGGGGTGGACCCGAGGGGTGACGGGCGCTCATGCAAGTTGTGAGCATTTGCTCGTGGGCGACGTTTTTCGGGAATTCAGCGTGCGACGCGCCCGTTGAAGAACGCACCGCTGGGAATCTGACGCCTGCCCAGTAACGCCCTCCCTGGGAGTGCGGCGGGTGCGGCGCGCGTGCGAGACTATTCCTCGACGAAGAATTGTCACGCGCAACCTGCCGAGTTGTTGACCCTGCGCGCTACCTTCCGCGCCGCGCGGACGTTTCCGTCTGCACCGCAGCCCGGAGCGCCTCGCCGACTGTGGTATGCATGCCGCCACTCCGGCGCGCCCGATGCGGGCGGCAGCGACAGGACACATACAGACACCACACATGCGCAGCGGTCTCGAACATCTCCTCGCCGAGGGGGTCATCAGTGAGGTGCTCGCCCGGTTGCAGAGCGGAAAAGAGGCCGAGGTCTACGTCGTCCGCTTCGGCGGCAACGTCGTTGCCGCGAAGGTCTACAAGGACCGCGCCCAGAGGAGCTTCAAGAACAACTCCTCTTATAAGGAGGGACGCGCCGTCCGGAACTCCCGGTCGCAGCGCGCGATGGACCGCGGGTCGAAGTTCGGGAAGGCCGCCGCCGAGGACGCCTGGAAGACCGCCGAGGCCGACGCGCTCTACAAGCTCCACGCCGCCGAGGTTCGTGTGCCGACGCCTGTCCTCTACCTGGACGGCGTCCTCCTCATGGAGCTCGTGCTCGACGCCCACGGAAACGCCGCGCGACGCCTCATCGACACCCAGCTGACCGTCGCCGAAGCGAACTCGGCCTATCACGACATGCTCGGCCAGCTGGTTCGCATCCTGTCGTGCGACATGATCCACGGCGACCTCTCGCCTTACAACGTGCTCTGGGCGGCCACCGGCCCGACCATCATCGATTTCCCGCAGATCGTCTCAGCGTCCCACAACAGCAGCTCCGAGCAGTTCTTCCTGCGCGACGCCGACAACATCCTCGGGCACCTCGCCCGCATCGACCAGTCGCTCCTCTCACGGCGTGGCGACCCGCGCGAGATCTGGAACGCTTACCGACGACGCGAGCTCACCCCGGAGTTCCGTCCGACGGGGCAGGCACGTCCAGCGTATGCGCAGCCGCGCGCGTTCAGCGCCGAGGGGCGTGGCCACCCGCGGCCCGGCGCCAATGCGGACCGCCCGCAAGGCCACGACCGCCCTGCTCAGACGCAGACGCACGATCGCCACGGGGGAAACAGGCCACCGCAGCCGAACCGGCCGCCGCACGCCAGCGACGCCGCCGCGAACAGGCCGCCGCAGCCGAACCGACCGCCCCAGCAGGGGGCGCGTCCGTCGCAGCAAGGCCGCGGTCCGGGCGGCCCTCGGCAGCGCGTGCACATGCCCGAGGTCATCGTCCGTCACGCGACCGGCGGGTCCGCACCTCCGCAGCCCGCGATCGCGAGCGCGCCGCCGCCGCAGCGCCCGGCTCGCCAGCCGCGCCCGCAGCAGCATCAGCAGCACCAGCAGCATCAGCAGCTTCAAGCACCAGCGCAGGCGAGCGGGGCAGCCCGCCCGAACGACCGCGCGACCAGCGGCGGCGGCGCAGGGGAGCGCACCGAGGGGACCGACCACCCATCCCACCGTCGCAGACGTCGACGCAGGTGACAGCGTGAGCGTGAAGGCATGATTGACATCGCTGGGCTCGGAAAGTCCTACGGCGCACGCGCGCTGTTCGAGGACGTCTCCCTCAAGCTCGTACAGGGGTCGCGGTACGGGCTCGTCGGCGCCAACGGATCGGGGAAGACGACGTTCCTCGAAATCGTCGCGGGAGACGAGCCCGCGACCGATGGGAGCGTCACCATCTCGAAGACCGCGCGTGTCGGCGTCCTTCGACAGGACCGCTTCCTCAACGACGAGGAGCCGATCCTCGAAGTCGCGATGGCGGGGGACGAGCTCGTGTCGGCCGCGTATGCGGAGCAGCGCCGGCTCGTGGAGGAGCACGTACCTGATGCCGAACGGCTCGCCGAGCTCGAAGACCGCATCGCCGCGCACGACGGTTACACGCTCGAGGCCCGCGCGAGCGCCATCCTCGAGGGGCTCGGCATCCCCGTGTCCTCTCATCGTCAGCCGCTCGCGACCCTGTCGGGCGGCTTCAAGCTCCGCGTGCTCCTCGCGCAGGTGCTCCTTGGCGGCCCAGACGTCCTCTTGCTCGACGAGCCCACCAACCACCTCGACATCCTCTCGATCCGCTGGCTCGAGCAGTTCCTCGCCGGATACACGGGCTGCGCCCTCGTCATCTCCCACGACGAGCGCTTCCTCGACACCGTCGCCACGCACATCCTCGACGTCGACTACGAGACGATCACCCCGTACCCCGGCAACTACACGTCGTTCATCGCCGAGAAGGCGGCCATCCAGGCGCGCAACGAGGCGGACGTCGACCGCACCGAGGCCATCATCGCGGAGAAGCGCGCATGGGTGGAGCGCTTCGGTGCGAAGGCCACCAAAGCACGCCAGGCGCAGAGTCGCCTGAAGCAGATCGAGAAGATCGAGGTCGGCGAGCGAAGGACCACCTCGCGCCGCGCGCCGATGTTCCAGTTCACGCCGCAGCGCCCGAGCGGCAAGGAGGTCCTCACCGTCGACGCCGTCTCGAAGGCGTACGGGGCGAAGAAGGTGCTCGAGAGCGTGTCGCTCGTCGTGCGTCGCGGGGAGAGGATGGCCATCCTCGGGCCGAACGGGCTCGGGAAGTCGACGCTCCTCAAGATCGCGACGGGGAATCTCGACGCAGACGCGGGCGAGGTGAAATGGGGCCACGAGACACACGTCGGATACTTCCCGCAGGACCACCACGAGATCCTCGACGATCCGGACGCGACCCCGCTCGACGTCGTGTGGCGCGTCGTCCCTTCGGAGGCGACGAGCTACGTTCGCGGTCAGCTGGGCAGGGTCCTGTTCTCCGGCGAGGACGCAGGGAAGAAGGTGGGCGCGCTCTCCGGCGGCGAGGCGGCGCGGCTGGTGTTCTGCAAGATCATGGTCGAGCGGCCGAACGTGCTCGTCCTCGACGAGCCGACCAACCACCTCGACCTCGAGGCGATCCACGCGCTGGTCGCCGCGCTCCGTAAGTTCGAGGGCGCCATCGTGTTCGTCTCGCACGATCGTGCCTTCGTCTCGGCGCTCGCGACCCGCATCCTCGAGGTGACGCCCCAGGGCTTCCGCGACTTTCCCGGCACCTACGACGAGTATCTCGCGAAGCAAGGAGACGACCACCTCGACGCCGAGGCGGTCGTCCTGCGCGCGAAGAAGGAGAGACGCACCGCCCCGCCCCCTGCGTCGGTGCAACGCTCCTCGTCTCCGCCCGCACCGGCGCCGGGCGCCCCGCTCAAGAGCTCGCCGCCGCCTGCCCCGTCCTGGGACGAGCAGAAGCGCAGCAAGAACCGGAAGAAGCAGCTCCCGTCGCTCCGCGATGCGGCCGTCGCAGCCATCGAGGCGGCCGAGGCGCGAAAGGCCGCCATCCACGCGCGGTGGTGCGAGTCGACGTTCTACGTGAACACCCCCGACAAGGAGATCGCCGCGCTCGAGGCCGAGGAGAAGGCCCTCGGTCCGCGAATCGCGGCGCTCAGCGCCGAGTGGGAGGCGCTGGAGACCGAGATCGAAGCGGGCGAGAGGGCGTAGGCCGTCCCCTCACCCGGAGCAGCAGTCGTTGCCGCAGTTGTCGCTGCAGGCCTGGCTGAGATCGCATGCGGACGTGCAGCTCGTGCACCCGGTCGTCACGCACGCCGGCGGACAGGACCCGCCGGTGCACGCATTGCCGCAGTCGTCCTCGCAGCTCGTGCCACAGGTACCGCAGGACGCGTCATCCGTGGCAGCGTCGGTGCCAGCATCGTCGCCCGTGTCGGGCTCGCACGCCATCACGCCGTCGAACAGGACGCAGCTGTAGCCGATCTCGCACCCGGTCTGCTCGCAGGTCTCTCCTGAGTCATCGCCGGCATCGGCGCCGTAGACAATGACGGGACTGTCGCTCCCCGCATCCTTCGTCGGGAAGCTGATGATGCCTCCGTCGAAGCCAGGAATGATCGTCGTCGACGACCCTCCGACGTGGCAGGAGATCAGCTCGATCTGCTCGAGCGCGCAGTTCGACACGGTGTACTCGTCGGCGCCCTCCGCGCAGCTCAGCGTGGGGCCGCAGTTGACCCAGTCCGAGAACGCCGACGTCTGGTCGGCCTTGGTGCACGCCGCCTGCGTCTCGATGCACATCGCGAGGCACGACGTCCCGCCGCAGTCGCCGACGGTGGCGCAGATGGTGTCGCACGTCGCGTCGCCGGTCGTCTCGTTGCAGGCTGCAGACGCGATGAAGCCCAGCAAGGCGACGAGGGCGGCGAAGCCGAGCTTCTTGGACATGGAGCGCTCCCGCATGACGACCCTCAGTTGCACAGGCCAGCGGTCATGTACTCGCTCAGCGACGACGCGCACTCGGTGGCGTTCCCGGCGCTGACGATCTCGTCGCAACCGGATTGCTCGGTCGACGTGAGCGAGGCGCAGCAGCTGCTGAGCGACGAGCAGTCGTCGCCGGTGTCGCTGCCGGTTCCCGTCCCCGTGCCGGTGCCGGTGCCCGTCGCGCCGCACATCCCCTCGTCCTCGAACGAAGTCAGGACCGCCGTGCAGTCTTCGGAGACGTTCGCGGTGACCGTGCTGGTGCATGTCGGCTGGTCGGCGCTCGGGAGCGAGTCGCAGCAGTCGCTGAGCTCAGTGCACCCCGTGCCCGTTCCGATGCCCGTCCCTGTACCCGTCCCGGTCCCGGTCTCGCACGTGGGGAAGCCGGCCAGATAGCTGGTGCACTCGGTGTCGTTGCCGCCGGCCGCCATCAGCAGGTCCTCGCACCCGCTCTGCTGGGCCGAGTCGAGCGAGGCGCAGCAGGTCGTGAGCCCTGCGCAGCCCGTCGGAGCGGTCACCGTGGCCCCCTTGCAGACCCCGGACGTGACGTACACCTGCAACTGATCGCTGCACTCGGTGTTGTCGCCGGTGGCGACGAGGTCGACACACCCCGCCTGCTCCCCCGACGGGAGCGAGGTGCAGCAGGTCGTCAGGCCGGCACACCCGGTTGCGCTCGAGCTGGAGGAGGTCGCGACCACGCAGAGCTGGTCGTTCTCGAAGTCGCTCTGGGCCTCGCCGCAGCTCGTGTCGTTGGCGAGGTCGACGACGTTCATGCACTCGGTCTTGTTGGAGAGGTCGCTGAGCTGGGTGCAGCAGGTCTGCAGGGTCGAGCAGGTGCCGGCCGATGCGGAGGCGTTGCAAGCCGCGATCACCGCGAGAACCCCGACGACGCCGATGCCCAAGAATCGCTTCACCATGACGAAGACCTCCGTGTTGCCGGCGATAGGTGCCGGACCGACGGGGCTTACTTAGCGCACCCTACCCGACGTGCCTGTCACCCAATCGCAGACGGTCTAACTTATCTGGCGATCCGGCGGGGTCCGGGGGCGCTGACCCGCGAGACCACCCGAGCACCGCGCGAAGCGTCGTCCCGGCACAGGCGCCTGCACCTGGTGCGGGTGACAGTGCTCGACAACTCAACTGAGCCCTGGCCTGGCATGCGACCGTGTGCTGTGCTGTGGCGAGAGCTGTTCCGGAGGAGTCATGCGCCACCTGCCCGCCATCTTCGTTGCTGCCGCCGTCGCCTGCGTCGCGCTCGCCTCGCCCGCCGCGCACCGCGCCGTCGCAGAGGTCAGCCCCGCGCAGGCGCCGACCCCGCCTCCGCCGCCGCGCGCGCCCGACTGCGGCGCGTGCGTCCAGTGCGTCGCCGCCTGCGGGACGGCCTACGCCGAGTGCACGAGCAAGTGTCTCGCGATGCCCGACCTCCCCTCGAAGCAGGCCTGTCAGGCCCTCTGCCCGTCGGTCGCGCAGTGCGCGCAGGCCTGCCCCTGCTCCGGGTGCCCCAGCATGCCGGGGATGCCGCACTGACACCGCGCTGACCTCGCGCCGTCAGTCGACCCGCAACACCTCGAGCATCCGCGCCTTCCCGGCGATCGTCACCTCGACCTCGTCGCCCGACGCCTTCCCGACGAGGGCTCGCCCGAGCGGCGACTTCGGCGTGACCACGTGCACGGCGCCCGCCTCCAGCTCCGCTCCCCCGCCGTGCGGCGCGATCCAGTAGGTCGTCTCGTGCTCTCTCTCGAGCACCACCACCAGCGACCCCAGGACGGCGCTCGGCCTCGGCCTCGTCGCGAGCATCGACTCCACCTCCGCGAGGGCGCTCCGCAGCTCCAGCGCGCGCTGCGCCTGGCCCCGCGCGAGGTACGACTGCTCGAGCGCGCGCGTGTCCTTGTCGTTCTCCGGCTTCGCCTCCTCGTGCGTCACGCCCGCGAGGGTCGCCTTGTGGGCGTTCTCGGCCGCCGTGAGCTCGCGCCGCAGCACCGCCACGAGCTCGGCCTTCAGCGTTGCCTTGCGATCCATATCGGGCATCTTCCCTCGCACGTATGACGCTGTCGCACGTTTCGTTTGGCAGCGGACAGCGACGTCACCGTATCGTCACTTTGAGATGGCCGGTATCGCGGCGTTCGTGCAGAACTCTTCGTTCCAATGCGCTTTCTTCCCGTCTCTCTCGCGCTCCTCTCGCTGGCTGCGTGCGGTGGCTCCTCGTCGACCCAGAAGGCCGACGGCGGCTCGCCCTCCGTAGACGCAGGCCACGCGACCGACGTCTCGTTCATCGCCGTCGACGCCAGCCACGAGGCGAATGCGCCGACCAAGGACGCCGGGCACACCGGCGAGGACGCGCCCACGGCGGCGGATACGGGCATGACGGCCGATACGGGCACGCCGGCGATGAGAAACGCGAGCTGCACGCCGCTGTCGGCCCAGACGGGCACCGACATCAACACCGCGCACGGGAGGCTCGATGGGACGCTCGTCTTCGTGGTCGACGAAGGGACGGGCAAGAACTGCAACGGCGACGACAGCCACGTGCACCTGCAGATCGAGGTGAGCGGCAGCGTGTACGACGTGGCCGTCGATATCGGCACCGCGCCGAGCGACGAGGTCGGCATGTACGAGGAGACCATGGCGGTGCCCGGCGGCGCCTGGGCCGAGGGGTGGCATGACGACACGCTCGCGTACCCGTCGATCGGGGTGCACTCGACGAGCTTCGTGACGATGGCTCCGAACGCGATGGCGAGCCAGGTCGAGTCGCTCCTGGCGACCACGTCGAAGATATCCATCTTCTGCACGGGCTACTCGACCGACAACGGCTGCCACGACGTGCACTACGAGAACGGGTCGGGGAAGGACGGCGCGATCGTGCTCGACCCGACGGCCGCGATGTCGCCGGTGCTGTTCTTCCGCTTCACGACAGACTCTTTCTAGAGCACTCGCGGCGTCGGCCGGCGCAGCGCCGCTTGGAGCACTCACGGCGTCGGCCGGCGCAGCGCCGACCTCCTTCCTTCCGTGAGAGCTCGCCGGGGAGCGCGGCCGCTCCCCGGTCCCCAGCCGAGCTACTTCGGCGCCTTCTTGTCTCGGCGGGGCGCGGCGTCGGCGGTCAGTGCCGCTGTCGCCTCCTTGCGGAGGCGGCGGGTCTCCTCGGTGTTGTCGCCTGCGGGGTCCAGCTCCCGGGCGCGATCGAGGAGGTCGAGGCACGCCTGGTAGTTGCGCGTGGCGAGCTCTCGCGCCGCGTCCTCGCGAAGCCGGAGGGCGACCTCGCTTCGCTCGGGCTTCTCGGGACCGACGGGCGCCGGCTCTGGAAAGCGCGGCTCGACGGGCGTTCGATCGCGCTCGGCGACCGTGACCGCCACCTTGGTGACCCCTGCGCCGAGAGCCGCCGCGACGAGCAGCAGCGGCCAGCGAGGACGCTTGCGAGCCGCAACAGGCGCGAAGGGCAGGACGTTCGCGTCGGCAAGCACCGCAGCCACAGGAGCGTTCCCCCCCTCGCGGTCGTGGTCGTGGTCGTGGTCGTGGTCGTGGTCGCGCTCGTGCTCGTGCTCGTGCTCGTGCTCGTGGTCGTGCTCGCGGTCGTTCTCCTTCTCCGTCTCGCGGTCGCCACCCCCGATCCCCGCCTCCCGCATCAGCCGCGCCGCCAGCGCGTTCCCGTCCGCAGCGAGCCGGTCCGGATTGATCCCCGCCGCGCGCAGCTCACGGTCGATCTCCTCGTCGCTCGCCTCCTCGAGCTCCCGCGCCTCCGGCCCCATCGCGGCCTGCATCACGGCGTCCCACTGCTCGCCGGGCGTCCGCGGCTTCTTCTCCTCGCTCATCGCGCACCCCCTGCGACGGCGCCCGCTTTGACCAGCTGGATCGCCGGGTCGCTCCCGTCCTGTCGCAGCCTTCGCGCGTGCCGCTCGAGCTGGGCCTCGGCGGTGTAGATCGCCTTCACGTCCACCCCGAGCTTCACCGCGGCGACGCGCGGGAGCTGCTGCCCTTCGCGTGCGGAGAGCTCGAGGAGGGCGAGCGTCACGGGGAAGTCGGCGAGGCTCGCGCGCAGGCGGGTGAGGTTGCGCCCGGCCGCCTCGTCCTCGAGGAACGCCCGCTCGGCGTTGCGGTCCGACTCTGGCGGGGTCTGGTCGATCTTCTCCGAGTCGAGCTCGGTGGGCTGCAGTGCCTGACGCAGCTCCTCGGTGTCGTGCTCCGTCTTCCGCCGATTCTCCATCTTGCTGAGCAGACAGAGGTAGGCGCTCGGGTCCGTCTCGGGGTCCCACGACGTCCAGCCGCCGCCGAAGAAGCGCTTGATGGCGTTCTGCGCGAGGTCCTCGGCGTCCATCGCGGCCAGCCCCCATCGCTGCGCTTTCCACGTCAGGCGCTTCATCACTCGCCCCCAGTCGATCGCCGCGAGGCGGGCGACACGGGGATCGGTCGGGTCCGGCACCTTGGCCATCCGCCCGAACTATCAGGGATTTCGGCGCCGCGGCAGGGCGTCCCGGCATCGCCCGCGAACAAATCGGCAGGCACGTGAAGAAAAAGAAGCAACTGCTTCCGAATCGCGCCGAGTGGTCCCCCGGAAGTGAATGAGAGGTCGTGACGTCGGGCGTGCGGCCCGGCGGTGCCTCGCTGTTTCTCGGTCGAGAGAGGAGGTTCCCCATGTCTTAGCCATCCGACATCGCTGATCAGCCCAGGCGGGTCGGTGATCAGCCCAGGCGGGTCGCTGATCAGCCCAGGCGGGTCGGTGATCAGCCCAGACGAGTCGGTCATCAGCCCAGACGAGTCGGTCATCAGCCCAGACGAGTCGGTCATCAGCCCAGGCGGGTCGGTGATCAGCCCAGACGAGTCGTTCATCCCCACACAGGAGGTTCGCTCTGAAAACACCGACGAAGACACTCACGCAGTCCCACCCAAACCCCAAGAAGGTCCGGATGCCAAAGACGAAGATCATCATCACGAAGAAGCCGATTGTTCCTCCCGTTTCGCCGGTCGCGACGTCGAGCACGACGCCCGCGACCGTCGGAGATCCAGGCACCGCGTCGGCCGCGACGGTGGCAGTTTTGCCGCTCGTCATGCAGTCGACTGCACCGCCCAACCTCGACATTCCTGCGCCGCCGTCGACGTTCCGGCCTGTGAACGCGGCCGACTACCGTGGGTTCTGGCCCAAGCAAGCGCAGATCATCGCCGCCCCGGGGGCGGCGCAGGAGCTCATGACGAGCACAACGTTCGCCTCCGTGTTCGGCCCGACAGTCCCCCAGGGCGCCGATCTCGGGACGAAGCTCACGTACGCAGCAGAGTGGTCGGCGATACGCCTCGCCGTCGAGACGCTGCTCGCATACGTCAAGTCGGGCGAGATCGTCGCGTGGAAAGCCGCGCTCGTCGATCTTCAGCCGGTGGACGCAATGTCCAAGGTCCTCCTCGCGCGGACTCCGGGAGTCCTCGACGCCTTCCCGGCGCTCGTGAATCTCCTGAACGTGCAGAAGGTCCTCGGGCAGCGGGCGCAGGCGTCGCGAACACGCAACGCGAAGGCCGCAAAGACCCCGGCAGCACCGCCGGCCACGGGAGCGACGGCGGCTCCCGCGGTGATCCTCCCCCCCGTAGGCTCGACGGGGAACGCGGGAGGAGGTGTGACGCACTAGTCGAGTCGTGAAGTGAGCGGGCCGCACGCGCGAAGGGGGGCGCGCGTGCGGCGAGCGGCGAGCGCGTCGGGCGCCGTGTTGAGATAGGCTGAGCCGAGGAGCGGCTCATGAGACACCGACGTGAACACGGACGGACGGAGGCACTCCGCGGCGGGAGGATCGCGGGGCTCGCGCTCTTGCTGGGCGTCGTCGGGCTGCTCACGCCGGCGTGCGACGCGCTCGTCGGGGTCGCGACGTTCGAGCAAGGGGTCGCGGAGGACGCAGGGCGCGACGGGACGATCGCGTCGAGCATGTCGCGGTCGACCGGCAGCGCGACGACGAGCTCCATGTCCATGTCGAGCGACGAGTCGAGCGCGCAGTCCACGACCGGGTCCGCCACGAGCTCCGGCACCGCGGCGTCCACGAGCGACGGGACCGCGAGCCAGTCCGGCACCAGCGGGTCCACGTCGGAGACCGCGAGCACCAGCGCGCAGTCGGGGCCGAGCAGCGGCACCTCCTCGAGCTCGGCGACCGTGGCGGGCGGGGAGTGCACGACGGACGGCGACTGCGCCTCGGGGCTTGCGTGCAGCCCAGCCCACAAGTGCACGACGAGCTGCTCCGCGACCCAGCCGTGCAACGGCGGCTGCTGCGGCAACGGCGCCGGAGTCGCGCAGATGCAATGCATGGCAGGGACGTCAGCCACGGCCTGCGGCGCGGCCGGCACCTGTGTCGACTGCGAGACCGACTGTCCCTCCGGCGCGGTCTGCAGCTGCAATGCCTCACACGTCTGCGCCGACACGCTGACGCTGAGCTACACCGGGGCCGAGCAGGACATCGTCGTCCCCGCGGGGGTGACGAGCCTCGTGGTGACGGCATACGGAGCGGCGGGCGGCGAGGGCTATACCCAGCTGGTTGGCTGCGTCACGTGCCCGGGCCCGGGGGGCGAGGGAGGGATGACCCAGGCGACAATCGCGGTGACACCCGGCGCGACGCTGGCCGTCTTCGTCGGCGGCGCGGGAGGCGCGGGCATGCAGGGTACGCCCGGAACGGCGGGGTTCAACGGAGGCGCGAGCGAGCAGGGTGCCCCGATGTCCACGGGGGGCGGAGGCGGCGGGGCGTCGGACGTGCGTGTCGGTGGCAACGCGCTCCTCGACCGCGTCGTCGTGGCGGGCGGAGGAGGAGGCGGCGGCGGCGCCCAGGGAGGGAACGCAGGCGCCGGCGGCGCAGGCGGGACGACGAACGGCGCGATCGGAGGCGGGTCGACGGGCGGAGGCGGAGGCACGGCCTCGGCAGGCGGAGTCGCGGGCGGCACGAATGCCACGGCCGGGACCACCGGGGTGGGCGGCCTGGGCGGTGGTGGCTCGGCCGGAGGGGGCGGAGGCGGTGGCGGTTACTGGGGCGGCGGTGGGGGCGGCCAGGGAAACCAGGGCGGCGGCGGTGGAGGCGGCGGCGGGTCCTCGTTCGTGAGCGCGACCGCGACGAGCCCGTCGATGAAGCAAGGGGGGCAGGCCGGGAACGGGACGGTCACCCTCTCCTGGTGACGCGGGGCAGATGTGAGGCGACGCAGGCGTGCGAACAGGAACGCGCGCGGGCGCGTGGACGTCGACGGGGCACGGGCAGGGGCACCGGCTCGGGACTCGGGTAGGATGGACAGCTTGATGAGCCAGCCCAAGAGCTTCACTTCTTCGTCCCTTCCGTTCGCCGCGCTCGCCGCGTTCGCCGCGCTCGACCTCGCCGCCTGCTCCGGGGGCGGCGCCGGCGCGACCGTCACCCACGACGCCGGGCACGACGCGGTGGTCGACAGCGGACACACCGTCGATGCGCACGTGGCGCACGAAGCGGCGGTCGACGCGCAGCCGCCCGTCGACGTCTACTCGGTCTTTCGCATGGCGGGGCAGCGCACGCCGCTCTCGGCCGCGTGCGATCCGATCGACGGCACGCGATGCCTCCTCCCCTGGCCGAACAACACGTTCACCGTCGTCGATTCGACGACCGAGACCGGCCTCCGCCTCAACATCGCCCAGCAGGGCATCGCGACGCAGGACAACCCGGCGTCGATCAACCGCGCCGACGGGTTCTCGCGCGTCTCGCCCATCGAGACGGGGTACGCCGGGACGTTCGACACGACCACGTTCGGCGACGGCACGACCGGCTGCGTGCGCCTCATCGTCGAGCAGCCCGGGTCGACCTTCGGCGCCCTCGTGCCGCTCCGCTTCGACACCGTCGTCAGCACCGACCCGGGCACAGGGCTCGCGACGTCGCTGCTCATCGCGTACCCGCGCGTCCCGCTCGCTCCCAACACCGACTACGCGGTCGTCGTGATGAACAGCGCCAAGCTCGTGGGAGGCAACGCGCTCACCGCGGACCGCGAGGGGAAGGTCGCGCTCGGGCTCGCCGCGCCGGAGACCGCGGCCGAAGGGGCGCTCTACGCGTACGACGCGCCCGCGCGCGCCGCGATGCAGGCCGCCGGCGTCGGCACGTCCGATGCCGTGCGAGTGTGGGACTTCACGACGCGCTCGCTCTCGGAGCCGACGACCGACCTGCTCGCGGTCGGGCCCATCGAGCTCGCCGCGTACGACAAGAGCGCCGCGAGCTTCCCCGACGCAGGCCCGGCGCAGCCCGACGGCGGCTACGGCGACGGGGGCGGGGCGAGCGGAACGAGCGTCGGTATCGCGATCGACAGCGTCGACGCGACGGTCACGGGCACGGTGCTCATGTCGGTCATCGGCCGCGTCACGAACGTGCCCTACTTCCTCACGGCGACGGGGTCGATGAACCGGAGCGCGGCGGGCGTGCCCGTACCGATGGGCGTCCACGACGTACCGTTCCGCGTGGCCGTACCCGTCGGCACCGGCAACTACCGCATCGTGATGTACGGCCACGGCCTCGGCGGCACCTACGACGAGACGACCTTCGACGAGCAGATCACGACGAACGGCGCGGCGAAGATCGGCACGCAGTTCATCGGCTGGACGGCCACGACCATCGGCGACACGTTCGCCCTCTTCGCGCGCGTCCTCTCGGGGAGCGAGATCGCGACGGCCGGGCTGACGCAATCGCTCGCCGACACGATGGTGGTGCAGCACGCGCTCGGCGGCGCGCTCGGCGCGGTGCTCGGCGGCGACTTCCTGATCGGCCAGGCGAACCCCGCAGCGGGCCGCGTGCCGAACCTGAGCCAGCCCATCTGGGCGGGCGGCTCGCTGGGCGGCACGATGGGCTTCGTCTACTCGACCGCCGAGCCCTCTATCGCGGCGGCGGTGCTCAACGTCCCCGGCGCGGCCTGGACGCAGTTCGTCACCTACTCGGAGATCTTCGGCTACGTGAAGCTCGCGATGGCGGCCGACTACCCCGACCCCATCGCCATCCAGACCGCGGTCGTCGAGAGCCAGACCAACTTCGACGTCATCGACGGCGCCCCCTGGTACGACGCCGTGACCACGCCGCACCCGCTCCTCCTCGAGCAGGAGAGCATCGGCGACCCGGTCCTGCCGAACATCGGCAACGACATGGTCGCGGCGGCCTCGCACGCCGACCAGGTGGGCGTGGTGCTGAACCCCATCGCGACGTGCACGAACGTCCCAGAGGTCGCGAGCCACAACGGCATGACGCAGTTCAAGGTCCCGGCGTCGGTGACCGCCCCGCTCGACATCCACGGCTTCGCGGCCGGCAGCAGCCCCGCAGGTGTCGCGGCCCAGCAGCAGATCGTCTCGTTCATCGCGTCGGTGTGGGCGGGCTCGCCGCTCATCTCGGTGCCGCCCGAGTGTGTGATGAACACGCCCGCCAACAGCTGCGACTTCACCAACTCGCCGTAGTGCTCCGGCCGGGTTCGGCTAGACTTTCCCGTCGATGTCCTCGCCTGCACGCATCCTCGAGCTCGCCGAACGGCGGGTCGGGTCCGAGCTGCGGCGGGGGAAGTACACGCTCGACGCGCTCATCGGCGTCGGGTCGATGGGCGCGGTCTACCGGGCGACGCACCGCAACGGGTCGCACGTCGCGGTCAAGGTGATGCACAGCGAGCTCGTCGGCGACGACGGGCTGCATGCGCGGTTCCTCCGCGAGGGGTTCATCGTCAACCAGGTGAACCACCCGGGGCTCGTGAAGGTGCTCGACGACGACGTCGACGACGGCGGCGTGACGTTCCTCGTGATGGAGCTGCTGCTGGGGAAGACCCTGGAGGACGAGCGCGAGGCGCTCGGCGGGAAGATGGCGCCCGTGCAGCTGCTCCACATCATGCGCGAGGTGCTCGCGGTCCTCGTCGCCGTCCACGCGAAGGGGATCCTGCACCGCGATCTCAAGCCCGAGAACATCTTCCTGACCGACAGCGGCGGGGTGAAGCTGCTCGACCTGGGCGTGGCGCGAATGGGTATGTCGAAGCAGACGGCGATGGGAGAGACGCTCGGGTCGCCCGCGTACCTGTCGCCGGAGCAAGCAGCAGGGCAGCTCGACCAGATCGACGAGCGGTCGGAGGTGTTCAGCGTCGGGGCGATCCTGTTCGCGCTCCTGACGGGGCGCTGGGTGCACGACGGGGAGACCGCGGCGATGCGCGTGGTGGCGGCCGCCACGAAGCCGGCGAGGCGCATCCGGACGGTGTGGGCCGACGCGCCGGTCGCGCTCGCGAACCTCGTCGACGTCGCGCTCCGCTTCAACAAGAGCCAGCGGTGGGCGTCGGCCGAGCAGATGCTGAGGACGCTCGATGGCGTGCTGACGATGATGATCCCGAAGGAGCTGCAGCCCGGCGCCTCGCAGGCTCCCCCGGCCGGCGCGTCGCACCCTCCCCCGCCCTCGCCGGACGACACCGCGGTCGGCTGGCCGTCGCCCTGGTCGGCTCCGAGGCGATAGCAAACGAGGGCGTGGACGACGCGACGCTCGTCAGCGCGGCCGCGCCACCTTCGCGAACTCGTCGCCCGGGCGCCACGCCGGGAGCGCGTCGGCGTTCGCGATCGCCAGCGCCGACTCGAGCAGCAGCTCGGCGTCCTCTACGGCGCCGCTCCAGTCCCACCGCGGATCGTACTCGTCGGACGGCTGGTGGTAGCGGCTCGTCTCGTAGTCGACCACCCTCTCCTCGCCCCAGCCGGCCGGGCGTCCGACGAAGCCGGGGCCGCCGCTGATGTAGATGGACGGCACGCCGATCTTGGCGAAGCTGAACTGGTCGGAGCGGTAGAAGCTGCCGCGGTCGGGGTATGCGTCGCCGTGGAGCGTGCGCCCCTGGCGAGCGGCGAACGTGCGGACGACGTCGTCGAGCGACGACTTGCCGAGGCCGACGAAGGCGACGTCGGTCGTGCGGCCGTCGACGTTGACGCCGTCGATGTTGACGTCGGCGGCGATGCGTCCGGGGGCGAACGTCGGATGCTCGCAGTAGTACTCGGACCCGAGCAGCCCCTGCTCCTCCGCCGTGACGGCGATGAAGAGCATCGAGCGGCGCGCCCTCGGCGAGAGAGACGCCGCGCGCGCGATGGCGAGGAGCGCTCCGACGCCCGACGCGTTGTCGATCGCGCCGTTGTAGATCGAGTCCCCGTTCTTCGCCGCGCCGATGCCGAGGTGGTCGTGGTGCGCGGTGAAGACGACCGCCTCCTTCGCGAGCTCGGCGTCGGTGCCAGGCAGCACGCCGAGCACGTTGGAGCTCGACAGCGACGTCATCGTCGTCGTGAACGCGAGCGAGAGCGTGCTCCCGAGCGGCTTCGGACGGAACGCGCGCGTCTCTGCCCCCGCGCGGAGGTCGTCGAGGTTCGGGCTGACCCCGCCGGCGCCGCCGCCGGTCGAGAGAGAGAGGATCTTGCGCGTCGCGTCCTCCGTCGCCCACATTTTCGCCAGCAGCCGCGGCTCGCCGCCCGCGGGAAGCTCGAACTTCTCGTGCGCGTTCGAGGTCGAGACGACCTGCCACGGGTAGCCGGCCGAGTGAGTCGTGTGGATGATGATCGCGCCGACGGCGCCGTGCCGCGCGGCCTCGAGGTACTTGTAGTCCCAGCGCCCGTACCAGAGCCGCGTCCGCCCGGCGAAGAGCTGCGGGTCGTTCTCGGGGTCGTTGTTCATCACGACGACGGTCTTGCCGCGAACGTCGACGTCCTTGTAGTCGTCCCACTGGTACTCGGGCGCGACGATGCCGTAGCCGACGAACACGAGCTCGGACCCGGCGATCTCGATGCCCGGCTTCTGGACGCCCGACATCGCGACGAAGTCGTCGGGCACGTTGAGGGTCACCTGGGCGGTCGCGCGCCCGCGTCCCGCGCCCGTGAAGGTGACGGTGCTAGGGACGTTCGCCTTGAGGCGGACGAGCGGCACGGCCTGCAGGTAGCTCCCCGAGGGGCCGCCCGGCGTGAGGCCGAGGCCCTGGAGCTCCGTGGCGATGTACGCGATGGCGAGCGCGTCACCCCTCGCGCCGGGACCACGCCCCTCGAGCAGGTCGTCCGACAGAAACCGCGTGGGGGCGGCGATGCTCTCGGGCGTGATGGCGTGCGCCAGGCTCTGGCGCGCCGCAGGCCAGGGACCGGCGTCGAGCGCGAGGTCGGCCGAGCCACGAGGCGGGCTCGAGACGGTGACGCGCGGGCCCTCCTCGCGTGCGCAGCCGGCGAGCGCGAGGAGACCGAGCAGCGACCCCACCAGAGGGTGGCCGCTCACCACACGGAGCAGCGCTTGGCGTCGTCTCGCACCATCGCGTCGCCCGCGCGGCAGGCGAAGGCGTGCGCAAACTCGGGCATGTTCGACATCGGTCCGTTGACGCGCCAGCGCGCCGGGGAGTGCGGGTCCGTGCGGACACGTACGCGCTGCATCTCGGGGCGCATCGAGCCGCACCACACCTGCGCGATACCGAAGAAGAACTGACGGTCGACCTCGTCCGACGGCGGGATGGTCCCGTGGACGACGGCGAGCGCGAGCTTCGCCCCACCGAGGTCCGCGAGGTTCTCGCCGAGCGTGAGCTTGCCGTTCACGTGGAGGTCGTCGATCGCCGTGTAGCCGTTGAACTGGTCCGACACGCAGCTTGCGCGCTTGTCGAACTCCGCGCTGACCGGCGCCGTCCACCACTCCTTGAGGTTCCCCTCTGCGTCGAACTGCCGCCCCTCGTCGTCGAAGCCGTGCGTCAGCTCATGCCCCATCACCATCCCGAGGCCGCCGAAGTTGATCGGCGTCGGCGCGTCCTTCGTGAAGAACGGCGGCTGCAGGATGCCGGCGGGGAAGACCATCTCGTTGAGCGGCGGGTTGTAGTAGGCGTTCACCGTCGGCGGCGTCATGTCCCACTCGGCGCGGTCGACGGGCTTGCCCACCTGCGCGAGCTTGCGCCGCATCTCGAAGCGCTCCGCCTCGGCGACGTTGCCTGCGTACGACGTACGCCGGACCTTCGTCACGAGCGGGTCGTAGTTGCGCCACTGGTCGGGGTACCCGATCTTGTTGAAGAGCTTCCCCACCTTCTCGTGGGCACGCTCCCGCGTCGGGGCGTCCATCCACGCGAGCGCGTCGAGGTCGGTGTTCATGGCCGCCTCGATCTGCTTCACCATCGACTGCGTGACCTGCTTGCCGCTCTCGCCGAGCTTCGACGCGACGAACGGGATGGCCAGCGCCTCGCCGAGCGCGCCGTCGACCGTCCGCACGCAGCGCTTCCACCGCGGGAGGATCTTGGGCGCGCCGGTGAGCTGCTGCTCGAAGGCGAAGCTCTCGTCGACGAAGCGCTGCGGGAGCGTCCGCGAGAAGGCGCGGGCGAGCTGCCAGCGGAGGTACGCGCGGTATGCCGCGAAGCGCGCCGGCGCCGCCGCTTCCGCGCCGAAGACTGCCGAGAAGAACGACGGCACCGCGAGGTTGATGGCCGCCACCTTCGGGATGCCGAGCTCCTTCCAGTACGCGTCCCAAGCGAAGCCCGGAGCCGCAGCCGCGACGCCCGCGCGATCCATCTTGTGGTACGTCTTCTGCGGGTCGCGGTGCTCGACGCGCGAGATCTGCGCGGTGGCGAGCTCCTTCTCGAGCGCGAGGACGGACGCCGCCTCGGTCGTCGCGAGCGCCGGCTTGTCGCCGAGCAGCTCGAACACCTTCGCGAGGTGGGCGAGGTACGCCTCGCGGACCTTCACGATCTTCGCGTCGTCGTCCTTCAGGTAGTAGTCGCGATCCGGCATCCCCAGGCCGCCCTGGTCGAGCCCGGCAATCATCTGGGTCGCGTCCTTGGCATCCTGCTCCGAGCCGACATGGAAGAACACGTCGACACCGCTGAGCTGCAGGTCGGCGACCGCGCGCGCCAGGCTCTTTGCGTCGGAGGCCCTGTCGATCTCGCGCAGGAGCGGCTGGAGAGCCGCGATCCCGTCCTTCTCGACCCCCTTCTCATCCATGCACGACGTGTAGAAGTTCCCCAGCGCCTTCGCATACGGGGCTGATGCCGCCGCCAGCGCGCCGGCCGGCGTCGCTGGGACGGCGGCGCCGGCGAGCGGCGGCGGGCCCGAGCGACGCGCCACCACCTTCGGCCCTGCGCTGGCTGCGTCCGCTTCGAGGATATCCCTCAGCGCGAGCTCGTTCTGCTCCGCCAGCGCATTGAAGCGCCCCCAGCGCCCCTGGTCGTCCGGGATCGGGTTCGCCTTGTTCCAGCCGCCGCACGCGTACTGAAAGAAGTCGTCGCAGGGCGACACAGTAGGATCAAGCGACGACACCTCGACGCCAGGAGGCGGAGGCGGGACCGCCGCGTGGGGGGGCGGCGGAGGCGGCGGGAGCGCCACCGCAGGAGGAGGCGGCGGAGGCGGAGGCGGCGGAGCGGCACCGCAGGCCATGGCGAAACCGAAGACGAGAAACGACCCCACGACCAGCGTTCGGCGCATGACGCCGTTTACTCCAAGGCGAGGGCACGCAAAAGCAGAACCGAAGCGCCGACCGAAGGTTGGCAGGAAGTGCAGTCACCTCGGCGCGTCACGAGCGTAGACTGCCCCGCCATGCGCGCCATCATCGTGTCTCAGCCGGGCGGACCGGAAGTCCTCGTCGTGGCTGATCGCCCGGACCCCGTCCCCAGCCGCGGCGAGGTGCGGGTGCGCGTCCACGCAGCCGGAGTGAACCGCGCGGACGTGCTTCAGCGCATGGGGCTCTACCCTCCCCCGCCCGACGCGCCGACCGACATACCGGGCCTCGAATACTCGGGCGTGGTCGACGCGCTCGGTGACGGGGTGACGGAGCTGGCGGTCGGTGACCGCGTGTTCGGCCTGGCGCCGGGCGGGACGTACGCGGAGCTCCTCACGGTGCACTCGCGAGCGCTCGCGAGGATGCCGGCGGCGATGTCCTTCGTCGAAGCCGCCGCGGTGCCGGAGGCGTTCATCACTGCGTACGACGCCATGGTCTCCCAGGGCGGGCTCGCGTCGGGCGACCACCTGCTCGTTCACGCCGCGGGGAGCGGTGTCGGGACGGCCGCGCTGCAGATCGGACGCGCGCTCGGCGCGATCGTTCACGGGACGCTTCGCACCGCCGGCAAGCTCGATCGCGCGACGAAGCTAGGCCTCGAGCACGGGGTGGTGGTGAAGGACGGCGTGTTCGCGAAGGAGGTGCTCGCCGCAACCGGCCGGGCGGGCGTCGACGTGGTGCTCGAGCTCGTGGGGGGTGCGTACGTCGCCGAGGACCTGCGCTGCATCGCGAAGGGCGGACGCATCGTGGTCGTCGGGCTGCTCGCCGGTCCACAGACCGAGCTCGACCTCCCGACGCTGCTGCATCGGCGTGCGACGATCCGGGGCACGGTGCTGCGCGCGCGACCGCTCGAGGAGCGTATCGGCGTGATGCGGACGTTCGAGAAGCGCCTCGTGCCGCTCTTCGAGTCGGGTGCGCTCGCGCCGGTGGTCGACCGCGTGCTCCCGCTCGCGCAGGCGGGCGATGCTCACACATACATGTCGAAGAACGAAGGGTTCGGGAAGGTCATCCTGGAGGTCACTCGATGAAGGCACGGAATACGGGCGGACGCGGTGGACGAAGCAACCTGCAGCGCAGGGACGGAGGCGCGGGCGAGCCCGTGAGGCCGGATGCGCCGGCCGAGGTCGAGCCCGCCGCGCCGGCTGCTGGCGCCGCGCCAGCCGCGTCAGTCGAGGGCGCCGCACCACCCGAGGCGCGCGTGAGTCAGCTGGCCCTCCCGAGTGTGGACACGGTCTTCGAGGCGCGCGGCGTGGAAGGGCCCGCGTCGGCGCAGCCTGTCGTCGAAGCGCGAGGGCTCGATCCGGTCGAGCCTGCCGCTCTGGCGCCGGTCGTACCGGTGAAGCACGTCCGACGTCCCGCGCGCATCGCGAATGCGTCGGGCTTCCTCGGAGACCGCGCGCGAGCGTTCGAGGAGATGGTCACGGGCGGCGACATCGACTTCATCACCGGCGATTACCTCGCCGAGGTCACGATGCTCATCCTCGGGCGTCAGCGAATGAAGGACTCGAAGGCCGGTTACGCGAAGGCGTTCCTCCGGCAGATCGAGCCCGTGCTCGCGACGATCCTCGAGCGGGGAATCAAGGTCGTCGTCAACGCGGGCGGCCTGAACCCGCGCGGGCTTGCGGATGCCGTGGCGGCGCTCGGCCAGAAGCTGGGGGTCGCACCGAAGGTGGCGATCGTCGAAGGGGACGACCTTCGCGGGCGCCTCGACGAGCTGTTCGCGCAAGGCCACACGCTGACGAACCTCGAGAACGGCAAGTCCCTGCAGGGACTGTCGGCGCCGATCTACACAGCGAACGCCTACCTAGGCGCATGGGGCATCGTCACGGCGCTCCGCGGAGGAGCGGACATCGTCATCTGTCCGCGCGTGACCGACGCATCGCTCGTGGTCGGGCCGGCTGCGTACTGGCACGACTGGAGCCGTGACGACTGGGACGCGCTCGCAGGCGCCGTCGTCGCGGGGCACGTCATCGAGTGCGGGGCGCAGGCGACCGGGGGCAACTATTCGAGCTTCCGCGAGATCGCGCGACCGCTCCACCCGGGATTTCCGATCGCCGAGGTCGCGGCCGACGGCTCGAGCGTCATCACCAAGCACGAGGGGACGGGCGGCATCGTCACGGTCGGTACGGTGACGGCGCAGCTCGTCTACGAAGTCGGCGGCACGAAGTATCTGAACCCGGACGTCACGACGTCGCTCGACTCCGTGCTCCTCGAGCAGGTCGGCCCCGACCGCGTCCGCGCAAGTGGCACCCGAGGCGCTCCTCCCCCGGCGACGACGAAGGTCGCCATCACGACGGCGGGCGGCTTCGCGAACGAGATGACCTTCGTCTTCACCGGCCTCGACCTCGACGCCAAGATGACGCTGTTCGAGCAGGGGGCGCGCGCGGAGCTCGGGCTCGTCAAGGCGCACATCGACTTCCAGCGCATCGGCGGGGCGATCCTCGACTCGCCGCACGAGAACCAGGCGTCGGCGATCCTGCGCATCCTCGCGACGTCGAACGACGAGGAGGCGGCCGGTCGCGCGTTCTCGAGCGCGCTCATCGAGCTCGGGCTCGCGAGCTATCCGGGCCTCTTCGCGCTCGCGCCCCCGGGGCCCGCGCACCCCGTCGGACGCTACTGGCCGGCGCTCGTGCCGCAGAGCGTACTCGACCACCGCGTCACGCTGCCCGACGGAACCACGGTGTCGATTCCACTGCCGCCGACGATGGCCGAGTTCGCGGGCGTTGAAGGCGGGGACGCGTCGACCGTGCCGTACTCCCCGACCGGCCCGACGTCGTTCGTCCCGCTCGGGGACGTCGTCGACGCGCGATCCGGGGACAAAGGGAGCGACGCGAACGTCGGGCTATGGGTGCGCACCGACCGCGCGTTCGAGTGGCTCCGCGGGACGCTCACGGTCGAGCGCTTCCGCGAGCTCGTGCCCGAGGTCGCGCCGCTCGCAGTGACGCGCACGACGCTGCCGAACCTGCGCGCCGTGAACTTCGTCATCCGCGGACTGCTCGACGGCGGCGCGGCGGCCACACGCCGCTTCGACCGACAGGCGAAGGCGCTCGGCGAGCTGGTGCGGTCACGCCACGTCGACATCCCGATCGGGCTCATCGAGGACACGGAGGGCGACCGTGTCACGAAGCTTGTGAGCGTGGCCCCGCTGCCTGCGTCGTCCGTCCCACCACGCGGCTGAGTCAGGCCTGCGGCGACGCGACCGCTGGGAGGGCGCCGAACCCTGCCTCGGGGTCCTCGAACATGCGGCGGATCGTCTTCGACATGTGCGCCGCATGGACGCCGTCGAGGACGCGGTGGTCGAACGTCGCGAAGCAGCGAAGGACCTTCGCGACGACGACCTTGCCGTCCTCGACGACGGGCTCGTCTTGCACGGCACCGACCGCGATGAGGAGCGGGACGCGCGAGTACGGCACGAGCGGGACGTACGCCTCCTCGAGCCCGAGCGAGCCGATGTTGGTGACCATCGCCGAGCCGAACGCATCCTTCGGTACGCCCGCCCACCGGAGGTCGAGGTTGAGCGTGTAGAGGAGGAAGCCGAGTACGTTGAGCAACGGGTTCAGAAAGAAGTAAGGGACCTTCCTGAAGGTGCCGCGCGTGCCCTCGAGCTCCTTGTCCTTGCCGGCCTTCACCGCGTCGACCCGCCCCTGGAACTCGTCGACGATCTGCTCGAGCGTCTTCCGATGCGCGTCGAAGATCGTCGCGCCCGACAGGTCGACCTCCCCCGTCTTGGGGTCCTTCATCTCCACCTGGAAGAACACGCCGATGTCCTCCCGCAGGTAGATGCGGTTCCAGCGCAGGATGGCGTTCGCGTCGGGGTTCTCCGCGAGGACCTGCGCCACCGCCTTCGCCATCAGATGACTGATCGTGACGTGCTTCCCGGTGCGGCGTCGGAAGTCGTCGATGTACGCGAGCGCGCGGTCCGCACGCATCTTCAGCGTGCCGTACACCGACGGATCGCCGACCGTGCGCCACGTGCCGATGGCGATCTTGCGGAACGACGACAGCCTCTCCTTCTTCTTCAGGCGGAGATTCGGCATTCGGCTCTGACCAACTCTACGACGCAGTCGACGCGAACGCGACCGTCCGCACCGACAGCTGTCATGCGGAGCCCGTCGGTCTACTGCGCGACCACCATCTCGATAGACGTGTCTCGCTCGACCCCTCGGGACATTGCGTCCGACCGCCAGGCTTGAGATGCTCCGCGGCGGACGGAGGAATGAGCATGCGCGTACGAGCCGCCGTAGCCCACCGAGCAAGCAGCCCCTTGACGCTCGAGACCGTCGAGCTGGACGGCCCCCGCGCCGGGGAGGCCCTGGTCGAGATCAAAGCCAGCGGTGTCTGCCACACCGACGCTTTCACTCTGTCCGGTGACGACCCCGAGGGGCTGTTCCCCGCGATCCTCGGGCACGAGGGGGCGGGCGTCGTGGTCGACATCGGTCCCGGCGTGAAGAGTGTGAAGAAGGGGGACCACGTGATCCCGCTCTACACTCCCGAGTGCCGCGAGTGTTCATACTGCACGAGCGGCAAGACCAACCTCTGCCAGGCGATCCGCGCGACCCAGGGAAAGGGGTTGATGCCCGACGGCACGAGCCGCTTCTCGCTCGGCGGCGCCAAGGTGCACCACTACATGGGGACGTCCACGTTCTCGACCTACACGGTCGTCCCCGAGATCGCGCTCGCGAGGATCCGGGAGGACGCGCCGTTCGACAAGGTTTGCTACATCGGGTGCGGGGTCACGACCGGCATCGGCGCCGTGATCCACACGGCCAAGGTGCGGCCTGGCGACAACGTCGTCGTCTTCGGCCTGGGTGGGATCGGGCTGAACGTCGTCCAGGGCGCTCGCCTCGCGGGCGCCGACCGTATCGTTGGTGTCGACATCAACCCCCGACGTCGGGAGCTCGCGGAGACGTTCGGCATGACCCACTTCGTCAATCCGACCGAGGTGCGCGGCGACCTGGTTGCCTATCTCGTCGACCTCACGGGCGGCGGCGCGGACTTCAGCTTCGAGTGCATCGGCAACGTCCAGGCGATGCGGCAGGCGCTCGAGTGCTGCCACAAGGGCTGGGGCACGAGCGTGATCATCGGAGTCGCCGGTGCGGGGCAGGAGATCGCCACCCGACCGTTCCAGCTGGTCACCGGTCGAGTGTGGAAGGGCTCGGCCTTCGGCGGCGCGCGCGGACGCACCGACGTGCCGAAGATCGTCGACTGGTATATGGAGGGGAAGATTCAGATCGACCCGCTCATCACCCACACGATTCCCCTCGATCGCATCAACGATGCGTTCGACCTGATGCACTCGGGCGAGTCGATCCGCACCGTCGTGACGATGTAGGCGTTGCGTTCGGCGCGGCCGGCGCCGCGATCCGTGGCCGGCTTGGAGTCAGACAAATTTCGTCACGTCGACGAACAAAGATCGTCCTCACGGGGTCGTCGCTCGATGCGCCGGCCTCGAAGCGCGCAGGAAAGCCCAGTGCCAGCGTGAATCGGATGCGGGGCATGGAACATGCGAGGCACCGCTCGGGGGACGGAGGGTTCGGCTCATGCTGACTGGAAGACGGAGCGCGGAGCCGCATCGCGGCTACCGATCGGTGGCGACGTGGCTGGCGACGGCCACCGGTATGGTGCTCGTCGCGACCGTGACGGTCGGCTGCGGAGCGAACAGCGCACCGGTCTATTCGTTCGGCCCCGATTCAGGCGCGAACCTCGTGACCAATCAGCCCGAGGAGTACCTGCGTGTCGTATGTGGCACAGCCGGGGCGGAGTGTGGGCCGGTGACGGACAACTGTGGGCTCGTTCACGAGTGCGGCGCGTGCCCGAAAGGCCAAGAGTGCAACATCACGAGTCACAGCTGCAGCGCGTGCCCGGTGCTGAGCTGCACCGCCCGCGGGGCCGCGTGCGGCACGGTGACCGACGGCTGCGGCGCTACTCTCGAATGCGGCGCATGCGCCTCGCCGCTCGTGTGCGACGCGCTGTCCCAGACGTGCGTCGCATGCGACTCGCGCTCATGCGCGACGAACGGGTGCGGCATCATCTCGGACGGATGCGGTGGTACGACCGACTGCGGCGACTGTGCTTCAGGATCCGCGTGCGAAGGTGGGGCGTGCGTCGTCCTCCCGACGCCGACCGAGTGCGCCTCGAACAACATCCAGTGCGGGCCGTACGTCAACCAGTGCGGCGACACGTTCGCCTGCGGGGGCTGCGCGACGGGCTCCGGGTGCGTCGATGGCACGTGCGCGCCATGCTCCGCGCCGTCCTGTCAGGGGCTCTACTGCGGAGACGTCTCCTTGTGTGGTGTCACCGTGCACTGCGGAGACTGCCAGAGCGGCGCCACGTGCACCGACGGCAGCTGCTGCACGCCTCGCACGTGCGCCAGCATCGCGGGCGCCTGCGGGGCCACCGACGGGTGCGGCGGAACCTTGACCTGCGCGGCCTGCCCGCCCGGGACCGGATGCGACTATGGCTCGGGGAGCTGCGTCGTGAACCCGCCGCCGCCTCCGTCCTCTCCTACTCCGCCTGCGACGACATGCGTGCCAGCAAACCCATGCAGTGACGCGTGCGGTCTCCAGTCCGACGGGTGCGGCAACGTCGTCGACTGCGGCTCCGGAGCACAGTGCTCCAGCAGCACGGGCGTGCCCATGTAGCGATGATCGTGGCGCGATATCGGCCGCCCCATGTGCGGTCACGTCGCGCACTCGCGAGCGCGTCCCTGTCAACCCGTGGTGGTATGCCCTGGTCGACGGTATCGTGGTGCTCGTGCGTCTCCATTGTCACGTTTTCACGGTTCTCCTCGCTGGATGCGCGGGGTGCGGGCTGTTCGAGTCGACCCAGTCGTACACGCTCCTCGCAGCGACCGACGCCAGCGTTCACCCGACGAGAGCGACGGACACCGGCGCGAGCGACTCACCGAAGGCGGACAGCACGAACGACGCACGGAGGACAGACGGCCCTGGCGTCAGTCACGACGCCAGGGCCGACGTCCGGGACGCCGGGAACCCACGCGGCGACGCGGGCGTCGTCACGCTCGCCGAGCACGAGGCGCAGCCGACCGGAATCGTACATGTCGGCGACTCCGTCTACTGGGCGAGCTATCTCGACCTGACGATTCGGACGCTCTCGCCCGCCGGCGCTGCCGAGACGGTTGCGACAACGGCGTCCCCGCCTACCGACATGGCGACCGATGGCACGTATGTCTACGCCGTCGTCGGATCCACCTTCGCGCCGAATACCACCACAAACGGACTGTGCTCCGACTACGTCTCCTTCGCCGTCGGCTTCGACGCGGGTGCCCCCGTCTGCGGCGCCGGGAACGGCTCGGGCACCTCGATCAACGGCGGCGGGGCTCTCGCTGGATGCTCACGCATCGTGGTCGACAGCATGCATGTCTATGAAGCAGCGGAGAGCCATTATTATTACGTCCCCTCGGCCGCCACCGCCCCGGGAAGAGCGGGCGGCTGGACGACGGGCGCGGTCTGTCAATGCACCGAGCTCACAGTCACCCCGAACCCCGGCGCAATCGCTGTCGACTCGCTCACGTTCTACGCGGTGTTCGGGGCCGAGATCGCGTCATGGCCGCTCACGTTCACCAGCGAAGGGAGCGTTTTCTATCAATCGCCGGACACCACGCTGACCATCAACGACGTCGTGCTCGACGACACGTACGTCTACTGGATCGCCTCCGACGGCACGCTCGACCGCCTCGCGAAGAGCTCAGGCGGCGCCGATGCGGCGACCGGTGTGACCGTCCTCGCGTCGGGGCTCGACGCGCCCTGGCGCCTCGCGCTCTACGATGGGTACCTCTACTGGACGAATCGCGGCGGGACGAGCGGGCCTGGGTCGGTCGCACGCATCAGTGTATCCGGAGCAGGCGGAGTGGCGACGCTCGCCGACAACCAGACGCAGCCCTACGGCCTCTACGTCGACTACTCGGGGGTCTACTGGACGAACGAAGGCGAAGGAACCGTGAGGATGCTCGAGCCGCAGTGAGGAGTCCGCGGGCCTCGTGTGGGGGTGTCGATGCGCCTGTCGCCTACTACGAGAATCACGGACGCGAGCAGTACAGCCTCCGGGCGCTGTCTTCGACAGCAGCGCTGAATGCGCGACGGCGTGAACCGGCGAGCCCGGCTGGAGCGGTCAAGGCTCCATGAGGAGCGGTCCCGGTACGGGAGCAGCGACGCACGATGTGTCGAATTGATATATGCCAACGTCGCCGGCAGCCACGCTGACGACGAACTGGTTCGACTGCGGCTGCGCGGCCGCAGCGCCTCTCCATGGCGAGACACTCGTGATGGCGCCGTGCTTGGCCGCGATCGTGATGGTCTGTGCCATCGCGGGGTTGGTCACCTCCTCGCTCAGCGGGACCTTCGTGACCCCGAGGTCGTTGATCAGCGTGACAACCCAGCCGGACCCGCGCTGGTTGAACATGTACTCGGCGGTGCCCGCGATGGTGAAGGGATAGACGGCGTTGGAAACGATCGTGAGCACGTGATTCCACTGCGTCATGTCCTTGATCACGACAACGAACCCGGCCCCGACGCTGTACTGCACTGCCTGGCTGCTGGTGAGCGTGCCCAGAGGCTGCGGCAGCGCCGCGCCGATGACCGCGGCGAGATACGGTGCAGCGGGAGCGGTCGAGTCGAGAACGAGGATGCCACCGGCGTTCACGTAGCTTCCGAGCGCCGTCTGAAGCGCCGGGCTGTTCGCCAGGTCACCGGTCGCGATGATGGCGCGATAGCTCGAGAACAGCGAGGTCGGCGCGTTTTCGAGCAAGACGTCGAACGAGTCGCCGAACGGCGACGGCACCATGTACTGCGACTCGTTGGCGCCAGGGAGTGACCAGCCGACGGAGAAGCTCTGGGGCCAGATCGTCGAATAGAGGCTCTTCGTGAACAACCTCGACGCGTCGAGCGCGAAGGTGTCCCACGTCAAACCGGTTTCCCACCAACCGAGCCCCATCCCGTGATTGTGGTCCATCACGATGGCGATCGGTACGTAGGTCGTCCCCCGGTCCACGTACTGACTCGCAAACTCGTTGGCTGTCTGAGCCACCTGACCGAGCGGCGACTCTTCGAGCGGCTGGGTATTCCCAAGAAAGAAGTTGAAGGACCCGCCTTCGTCTTCCATGAAGTTCGCGCCCGACATGTACGCCGCGAGGTAGGTTCGCTCCGTCAGCGAAAGAGAGTGGCCGCACGTCGCGCACGACGAGGTCCCCCAGATGCCGGGTACGGTCCAGTCGCGATTGCCGGGCCCGTACCATGACGACTCGTCCAGCCCCCACGGTTTGCCGTATTGCCGTGCGGCTCCTCGGCTGAAGGCGATATGGGTCTGCGTGCTGTTGATGTTCTCGCCGACCTCCGACTGAATCAGGTCCGCGCCCCACTCGGCGCCATAATGCTGAAAGAAGAAGTGCCCCGTCGTCGAGATGACCTTCTTCGACCCTGCCGGGAGCGCGGCCAACCGTGCTTGGTAGTAGGCCTGGAGTCGCGCGATCGCCGCGGCATCCGTGGCTGGCGCGCTGCATCCCTGGAGCGAGTCGAAGCACGGGAAGGACGACCGAGGTAGCCCCGAGCCATCCGTGGAGCCGGTCGGGATGCGCAGGCAGCTGTAGTCCCATTCCGAGATTACCTGGACGGACGCGGTGTCGGCCCCGGTGAGCGTAGTCGCGCCCAGGTCGAACGTCGAAGCGGCGGTGGCGAGCGACGCGCCCGTCCAGGGCGGTTCCCCGTTGTCACGGACCCAGAACAGCCAGTCGGAGCGGGGGTCGACGAGCACGGCAGACAGCGAACCGTTCGATGGATCGCGGCAGGTCCCGCCCTCGCACGACCAGCCTGCGCACTGAACGCCGCACCCACCGCAGTTCTGCCCGTCGGTGAGTGTGTCGACGCAAGCTTCCATTCCGGTTCCACAGACGGTGGCGCACGCTGTGTAACCAGCTCCGCATGCGATTCCGCACGCGCCAGACACGCATGTTGCCGAACCGTTGGCGATGCCTGGGCATGCCGACTTGCATCCATTGCAATTCGATGGATCAGTCTCGGGGTCGACGCACTGGCCGCCGCACGCAATCAGCGGCGATGCGCAGGCGTTCGTGCACGCATCGCCGCACGCGTCCTCGGACATCGCGTCGCCGGCGCGTGACGCATCGCCTGGAAGTGATGCGTCTCCGACATGCGACGCGTCTCCCGCATGCGACGCGTCTCCCAACTTTGACGCGTCGCTGGCGTCGGCCGCGTCTCCCACCTTTGACGCGGCGTCGGCGTGTGACCCGTCGTCCGCGCGCGATGCATCTCCAGGATGGGATCCGTCTCCGCGGTGCGTCTGCCCCGCTTCACGTGATGACCCGTCCGTCGACCCCGTCCGGTCGGCGGACGCGTCGACGGCGTCTCCGCCCGCACCACCACCGCATGCCGAGAGCGCAGCCCCCACACTCCCGAGGGCCGCAGCGCACGCAACGGCCTTCAAGAATCTTTCACGCAGGCACCTGGTCAACGTTCGCATCGGACGCCTCGTCAAACCCGGTGAGCTGCCAGTGCAAGTGCGCATTTGAGATCGGCCAGCGTTCCACGCTACGGCCTGCGCTCCGTTCGGTCGAGCCAGAAACCACCGTCTCACCGGTGTGCCGCCGTCGACGCCCGTGGAGCTCGAACGAGCGACGCGTCCAGATCAATGGACGATCCGTGCGCCCGACGCGCGCGAACGGTGAACGTTGCGGGACGAGCTAGTGCACCGTCGTCGAGATGCGCTTCAGCATTCGACGGTGTGATGTGATGATCGCGGCGGCGGGCTTGGTCCACGCGAAGGGCGTGGGGTTCCGGTTCCACGCGCGCATGTACGCGTGAAGGTGTTCGCGCAGCGCGGTCTTGGAATAGAAGTCCGTAGCGCTGAGCGACTGCTTGCCGAGGATGCCGAAGAAGCCCTCGACCTGATTGAGCCAGGAGGCGCTGGTCGGTGTGTAGTGGAAGTGGACTCGGGGGTGCGCAACGAGCCACGCCGAGACCTCCGGCGTGCTGTGCGACGAGGAGTTGTCGAGCACGACGTGCAGCTGCTTTCGCGGGTAGCGCTGCACCACCAGCTTCATGAAGGCGAGAAAGTCGGTCGCGGTGTGGCTCTCGGTCACGCGGTGGGTGACATTGCCCGTGGCGATCTCCAGCGCCGCGTACAGGTCGAGTACGCCGTGGCGCTTGTAGTCGTGCGTGTGCCGCGCCGCGCGACCGGACCGCAGCGGAAGTGGGAGCTGCGTACGCTCAAGCGCCTGGATCGACGTCTTCTCATCCACGCTCAGCACCACGGCATGCTCGGGCGGGTTGAGGTACAGGCCCACGACGTCCTTCACCTTCGAGGCGAAGTCCGGGTCGCGACTGACCTTGTAGGTCCTCACCAAGTGGGGCTTGAGGCCGTTGCGCCGAAGCGCGTCCGATACGCAGCCGGGCGACACGTGCACCTCCTTGGCCAGCAGGCGCGCCGTCCATCGGCTACGCCCGGCCGGCGGTGGCGACATCGCCAACTGCACGAGGCGAGCCTCCGTCTCAGCCGAAACCGCGTGGTCCGTGCGCCCCGGCTTGGGACGCTCGGCCAGTCCCGCCACGCCTTCGGCGCGGAAGCGAGACCGGATCTTCGACACGTGCTCAGGCGATAAATCCAGACGAAGGGCGATCTCGCGACCCGACACCCCTTCGTCGCTCAGCAGCACCACCCGCGCGCGGCGAACCAAGCCCGCCGACTCGGATGGACGCCTCACGATGCTCCGCAACTCTTCCCGCTGCTTGTCCGTCAGCTTGATCTCGATGGCCTGTCCCATGCCGCTGCCAACGGCCAGGGACAAGACTTAATTCCACATGGACGACGGTGCACTAGAGGCCAAACCGCGTGGGCCGCGCAGGACGGCTCGACGCGCCCCCCCTGCTCCCTTGATGATGTCGACCAGGCGTGGCGCTCGGATAGGTCGGCCGCCGCGTCACGGATCGACTACCGTCGGCAGCTCGAATTGTCACCCGACACACGAACGCGAACATGAATGACGGACAGATGCCGCAGCGAGGCAAGACGAGCACACTCACGATCGTCCTCGTAGTGATCGGCGTGATGCTGCTCCTCGGCGTCGGCACGTGCGTGGGAGCGGGGCTCTTCCTCGGACACGAAGCGAAGAAGCTCGTGGCGCAGATGGGAGACGGCGGGCTCACGGTCGACGACGGAGGGCTCGTGCTCTTCGGGCTTCAGTCACGACGAGACGGCGGTCTCGTCCTCTTCTCGCCGCCCGCCGTGAAGAACGCGCTCGCCGGACCACGTCGCGACTACGTCGGCGCATGGAGGAGCGCGGGAGGGAGCGCACTAAACATCCGCGGGGATGGGCACATCGTGCTCAGCGATCAAGAGCAGGCGCACTCTACACAGCGGCTGGAGGGTGAGATCGCGGCGTTCGACGGCGACGACATCGAGATCTCGCTGATTGTGACCCTCAAGGTGAAGGTCACAAAGCCTCCGCGGAACGTCGCAGGACACTGGGAGATGACGGCGAACGCGATTCCCTTCGAGCGGCCGTGACCCCTGCCCGGTCGGCCGCGCCGGCGTAGGATTACCATCATGAAGATCGAGCGCGTCCCGTTCCACACGACCGACTGGTCCCAGATCCCCGTCACCGAGCACCCCGGCGAGACGGGCATCGCGCGCTGGCGCACCGTCGAGCAAGGCAACATCCGAGTGCGAATGGTCGACTATTCGGCGGGATACGTGGCCGACCACTGGTGCGAGCGCGGCCACGTCCTTCTCGTGCTCGAGGGTGAGCTCATCACCGAGCTGCGCGACGGCCGCCGCTTCACGCTCGGGCCGGGCGTGAGCTACGAGGTGGCCGACGGCGACGGCGCGCACCGGTCGGTCAGCCCGAAGGGTGCGCGGTTGTTCATCGTCGATTGAGGTCGCCACTGACGACCGGTCGAGCGTCGGCGCCCGGGCAGCGACGCGCGGCATCGCTTTCCCGGGGAACTTGCGGCGTGCGACACTGTCTCGTCCGGCATGTCGCGACGGAGCCTCTCTCTCGTCTTGCTCCTTGCGGCCTTCGCGATCGGTATCCAGTGGGCGCGCATCGTTCGGGGTGACCACCGCCTCGAGGCGGTCGTGTCACTCCCGTCGTGACGACCCTCGAGCTGCTCGGACGCATCGCTGCCAGCTGGAGCGGGCTCCTCGTTCTCCTGACCGCAGGGGTCACCGCCGGCGTTGCGTGCACAGGTCGTCGGCGCTTCGCCGTGTATGCAACACCTGGGTTTCTCTGGTTGTGGGGGTGGGTGTGTCTATGCAGGACGGACTTCTTCCGGGACCCCGGGCTGTCTCTTCGAATCTGGATTCAGTCGCTCGGTCTTCGCGTCCTCGGTGGAGCCGCGATCATCGTGGTCGCCGGTCCGCTGGGCGCCGCCGCGGCGAGCGGCTCGCATCGTCCAGGCGCGAACGGTCGCCGTGGGGCGCTCTTCGGTCTGGTCGTGCTCGGCCCCTTCGGCGCCGGACTGGCGGCGTCCGGTCTCTCGGCCTTGCGCTCGATGATCGAGCTGTCGGCGCTGAGCGACGATCGGACCTTCGCGTTTCATCGCGCCGTCGTGCACGCCGACCGTCTTCTTTCGTGCGGAGCGCTGACGTCGCTCGCCGCCTGCGTGCTGCTCGCGGCCAGTCTCCTCCGGTCGAGTGAGCGCGACGCGGCAAGGTCGGGCGGCGGCGGAGCCAGCGTCGACAGAGCGGGATGGTGCGGCCCGCTTTCACCGAGGCGCTCTGTGTGGACGCGCTTCGTTCCCGCTGCCTGGGGGCTGGCGCTCACAGGCATCGCGACGCTCGTCGTCGGTATCGGGGTCGAGCTGCGGGCGCTCGGGTTCTTCGACGTGCCGCGCATGGCGCCGGGATGGTGGCACGACCCGGAGACCTGGCTCGATCGGGACGCGGTCGCCGCAATCTTGCTGGTGGTCGCGAGCCACGGCGTCCCGTACTTCGTCGGTGCGCGACGCGTGCCGAGGCGGTATGGCTTTCGATTCGGAGAACCGACGTCCTATCGCGAGTCGTCGGCGCCCGACCGTGTGCTCCTCAACCGCGAGTCAGTCATTGCCGCGGAGCGGAGTCGCGCGGCCGTCGGCGCGTGCTGGTCGATGAGCCTCTCGATGGCTGTGGCGCTGGTGGGTGCCTCGCACGCCGTCCAGCCCTTTCACGCGCCACCGAACGCTGAGCTCTTCGTGTACTTCGCGCTGTCGCTCGTGTGCTTGCTCTCGCACGGTCCACGCTGCTTCCAGGTCGCTGCCGGCAGTGACTTCGGAACTGCGTTCGCGACCGCGGCTCGCCCTCAGGATCGTCGCGCGAATCGACGCTGAGGCGATCGTGCTCGTCGGTGGCCGGATTTCGGGTGCGAGCCGTCTAGCGGTGTGTTTCCTCGAACTCGGCGTCGATGACCCCGTCCTTCTTTCCATCTCCGGAGGGAGGTGCACCGCCGGGAGGAGCGCTGCCCGGCCCTCCGGGCTCTTCGCCCGCATGCTGCTGGTAGAGGGTCGATGCGACGCGGTGCGATTCGTGCTCGAGCCGCTCGAGCGCCCCTCGAACGCGCGCGTCGTCCTGCTTCTCGATGGCTTCGCGCCCTTCCTTGATGAGGGCCTCGAGCGACGACACGTCCGTCGCGGCGAGCTTCTCGCGGCTCTCTCGGAGGGTCTTCTCGAGCGAGTAGCAGAGGTTGTCCAGGTTGTTCCGGCGCTCGATCTCCTCGCGCCGCTGCTTGTCTTCCTTCTCGTGCTCCGAGGCTTCCTTGACCATGCGCTGGATGTCCTGCTCGCTCACTCCCGAGTTCGCCGTGATCGTGATCGCCTGATCCTTGCCCGTCGCCGTGTCCTTGGCGTGCACGGACAGAATGCCGTTGGCATCGATATCGAACGTGACCTCTATCTTCGGAACGCCGCGCGGCGCGGGCAGGACCCCTTCGAGGTGAAACTTCCCGAGAGTCCGGTTGTACCGGGCCTCGGTGCGTTCGCCCTGCAGCACGTGGACTTCGACCGATGGCTGATTGTCCGTTGCCGTCGAGAACACCTCCTTCTTCTGCGCAGGGATCGTCGTGTTCCGCGGAATCATCACGGTCATCACGCCGCCGAGAGTCTCGATGCCGAGCGAGAGCGGCGTCACGTCGAGGAGGACCATCTCTCCGACTTCGCCGGAGAGCACGCCCGCCTGCACCGCGGCGCCCACCGCGACGACCTCGTCGGGGTTGACGCCCTGGTGCGGGTCCCGCCCGAAGAACTCCGCGACTGCCTTCTTCACCAGCGGTATCCGGGTCGAGCCGCCGACGAGCACGACCTCGGCGATGTCCTTCACGGCGCGCTTGGAGTCCTCGAGCGCGCGCTTGACGGGTTGCATGGTGCGCTCGACGAGCGGCGCGATCATCTGTTCCAGCTTCGCGCGCGAGAGCCTCATCTCGAGGTGCGCGGGGCCGCCCGGGCCGACGGTGATGAACGGCAGGTTAATCGACGTCTCCTGCACGCTCGAGAGCTCTACCTTCGCCTTCTCCGCGGCCTCCCTCAGGCGCTGGAGCGCCATCTTGTCGTTCGACAGATCGAGCCCGGAGCTCTTTCGGTACTCGGTGATCAGCCAGTCCATGACGAGGTTGTCGACGTCGTCACCGCCGAGGTGCGTATCGCCGTTGGTCGAGATGACCTGCACGACGTTGTCGCCAACCTCGAGGATGGAGATGTCGAACGTGCCGCCTCCGAAGTCGTAGACGGCGATGATCTCGTCCTTCTTCTTGTCGAGGCCGTACGCCAGCGCGGCGGCGGTGGGTTCGTTGATGATGCGCTTCACGTCGAGGCCGGCGATGCGCCCGGCGTCCTTGGTGGCCTGCCTCTGCGAGTCGTTGAAGTATGCCGGCACCGTGATGACGGCCTCGGTCACGGTCGTGCCGAGATACGTCTCGGCCGCGGCCTTCAGCTTCTGCAGGACCTTCGCGCTGACCTCCTGAGGAGTCACGACCTTCCCGCGAATGGCGAACGCGGCGTCTCCGTTGGAGGCGCGCACGACCTTGAACGGCATGCGCTTGATCTCGTCGCCGACCTCGTCGAAGCGGCGGCCGACGAAGCGCTTGGCGCTGAAGATCGTGTTCTCGGGGTTGGTGATGCCTTGCCGCTTCGCAATCTGGCCCACGAGAGTCTCGCCCTTGTCGTCCCAGGCGACCACGCTCGGCGTGAGACGGGAGCCCTCCTCGTTCAACAGGACCTTGGGTTCGCGACCCTCCATGACCGCCACGACGCTGTTCGTGGTGCCGAGGTCGATACCGATCATCTTGCTTCTGGACATGGCTTCGCGCTCCGGTTTGATTCGGATGGTCGAGCTTCACGCGTGCGATGCTTGCTACCGAAACGCTGCAACGCGCATGCCTCCGGGAGGAGGACGACGCTCAGTGGCGGCCCCGGACGGGGCGCTCATGCGAAGCTGAGGCGCTCTTGCGTTGGCATCGCCATGGCATGGGCACTTCCGCCCGAACCGCTCACTCGGATGCCGTCGAAGGCGTTTGGCCGAGGATCATGGCATCGATGGAGAGGTCCACGCCATGCCATGGCGGTGGGCACCATCCGTGCACTGTGGCTCCTCGCCATGTCATTTCGCCGCACCCTAGGACTGCTCCTCGCACTCTCCGCCGCCGTCGCTTGCCAGCAGCCGGAGCCGACGAGCCCGGTCGTCGGCCTCACCCTGCCCGTCGACCCCCCGCAGCCGCCGGACCTCGGGAACGTCGTCGACCGTGACATCACGATCCACGTCTACCTGGGAGAAGAGCTTCGACACTACTGCGTCGGCGTCGACCCGTTCTTCCACTACGAGTCGGACCACCTCACGCAGCAGGAGCAGACCGGTCTCTTCGTCCTGGTCGCGTGCATGGAAACAGGAGCGCTCAAGGACAAGCGCATCATGTTGAACGGTCGCGCGGACCCGCGCGGCACCGTCGCGTACAACGACGCGCTGGGGCTGGAGCGAGCGGAGCGCGTGAAGAAGTTCCTCGTCGACCACGGCGTCGCCAGCGATCGAGTCGTCACCGGGTCACTCGGCAAGACCGGCGCTGCTCCCGCGCGCGATCAGTGGCGAACCGATCGTCGCGTCGACATCGCCGTGCTCCAGTGACGGCGCTCCCAGAGGTCCGCGACAATCCGTGCCCGAACCCGCGGGGCCGCGGTACGGTGGGGTGGTGCAGAGGGCATCAATCGCGAACGGCACGGCGAGCGTAGCCGTCCTGCGACCGGTCGTCACATTCGCCCGTGCGAGGGGAGTGGACGTCGCTCCGATCCTCGATGAAGTGGGGCTGACGCTTCCGGCGCTCGACGACCGTGACCTCCGGATCCCGGAGGCGAGCCGCTTGCGGGTCTGGGCCGAGCTGGCTGCACGATCCGGCGATCCGTTCTTCGGTCTGCACATGGCCGCCGAGTACCTGGCCAAGTCATCGTCGATCGGCGCGTTCGACGTGCTCGACTACGCTCTCTACTTCAGCAGCACGCTCCGCCAATTCTTCGAACGCTTCATCCGCTTCCACCGTGTCTTCAGCGACGCGTGGGCCCTCAAGGCCACCGTCGACGGAAGCGTGGCTCGCTACCGTCGCATGGAGAGGACGCCGCCGCCCGAGGCTGAAGCCGTCTTCGGCTTCCTCGTCGTCCGGGCCCGCGCGCTCACGAGCACCGAGATCGCGCCGCGCGAGGTGTGCTTCGCGCATCGTGCTCCACGGGACGAGGCTCCCTATGCGGCCCTGTTCCGGTCTCCGGTGCGCTTCGGAGCGCCGGTCCCCGAGATCGTGTTCGACGCAACGGATCTCGCGCTTCCCATCACGACGGCGAACCCCGGGGTCGCGGCCGTCCTCGAGCGCTACATGTCCGAGATGCTCGAGAGGCTGCCGAAGAGCGACTCGTTCGTCGAGAGGGTTCGGTCCGTCGTCGCCCGGAAGCTCTGCGAAGGCCCACCGAGCCTCGCGAAGATCGCCCGTGAGCTACATGCTTCACCCCGTACCGTTCAGAGGAAGCTCGACGAGCGTGGCACCCGTTACTCGGAGGTCGTCGACCTCGTACGCCACGAGCTCGGCGTGCGCCTCGTCGCAGAGGGGCGGCTCTCCATCACGGAGATCGCCTTCCTGCTCGGCTTCGAAGAGGTCAGCGGCTTCCGCAGCGTGTACAAGCGATGGACAGGAGTGCCCCCTTCGCGCGGGCGCTCGGGCAGTTGACGACGGGCGTGCGTGTCTCTGCCGGTGCGCGAGTGGCGTCCGCCCCCGCGCGTTCTGGCGTGCTTGACGCGGCAAGGTCGACGAGACGGCCGCATCAAAGTGGAATGGGAAATTCAAGCGCGTCTTTGGGTGCGGAAGCGAGCGAGATGAACCGTGTGCGCGCGAGCGAAGCGTGCTTCCGGACACTGGCGGAGAACATCCGCGAGGTGTTCTGGGTGGCCAGCGCGGCGAAGCCGGAGATGCTCTACGTGAGCCCCGGGTACGAGGCGATCTGGGGGCGGACGTGCCAGAGCCTGTTCGATGCGCCAGGCTCGTGGCTCGACGCCATTCACCCGGCGGACCAGCCGCGAGTGCGAGCCTGGGTGTCGACCCAGCGACAGGGCAGCACGGAGATCACGTACCGGATCGTCAGACCCGACGGTTCGATGCGATGGATCCGCGATCGCGCCGTCCCCGTACGGGACGAGCGCCACGAGGTCATGTGCATCGTCGGCCTCGCGGACGACATCACCGCGGTGATCCAGACCGAGGAGCGGCTGGCTCATTCGCAGAAGCTGGAAGCGCTCGGTCGGCTCGCGGGAGGCGTGGCTCATGACTTCAACAACCTGCTCTCCGTCGTCATGAGCTGCGCGGACTTCCTCCTCGGCAAGCTCGAGCCCGGCGACATCCGGGCGGACGCGGAGACGATCCGCCACGCAGCCGAGACCGCGGCCGATCTCACACGGCAGCTCCTGGTGTTCAGTCGCCTGCAGATCCTGCAGCCCACCATGCTCGATCTGGGGGCGATGCTCGCGCGCATGAAGAAGATGCTCGCGCGGATCGTCGGCGACGGCATCGACGTCGTGCTCTCCACGTCGACGTCTCCGACTCGGATCTACGCAGATGCGGGGCAAATCGAACGCGTGATCATGAACATCGCGGTGAACGCGCGGGACGCGATGCCGGGCGGGGGGAGCCTGGCGATCGAGGTTTCGTCCGTCACCCTCGACGAGGCGCAACCGTGCGAGAGCGGCAGTGTCGAGCCGGGAACCTACGTCGCGCTCACCGTCACCGATACCGGGGTCGGGATGGACGCGGAGACACGGAGGCGAATCTTCGAGCCCTTCTTCACGACCAAGGAAAAGGGACGCGGGACGGGGCTGGGGCTCGCGACCGTCCTCGGCATCGTCCAGCAGAGCGCCGGCACGATCCGGGTCGAGAGCGCGCCCGGTGAAGGGGCGGCGTTCCGCATCCTGTTTCCGACTCCTGCATGCGAGGCCGCGGCGCCGGCGCTCGCTCCGCCGGAGACCGATCGTCCCGGCGGAACCGAGACGATCCTCCTCGCGGAGGACGACCCCCAGGTCCGGGCAGCGGCACGCACCACCCTGCGCCGCTGCGGCTATACGGTGCTCGAGGCAGAGAACGCCGGCGACGCGCTCCTCGTCTCCGAGCAGCATCGCGGACGAATTCACCTCCTGCTCTGCGACGTGGCCATGCGGCGCATGAGCGGCACGCAGCTGGCGAAGCGGCTGGCTCGCGCGCGCTCCGAGATGAAGGTCCTCTACATGACGGGCTATTCCGGCGATGCGCTCGCGCGCTACGGCTCCTTCGCCGACGGGGCGCCCGTTTTTCTGAAGCCGATCGTACCCGACACGCTCGCGCGCAAGGTCCGCGAGGTTCTCGCGTGAACCGGCCCGAGGTGCCGCCGCTGCCGCACGACAGCGACGACAACCTCGGGCCGATGCATCCTGTTTCCGACCGCTCTCCGACCGCTCTCCGAGCCGCTACTTCAGCGCTCGATCAACCGTGCGACGGAACGTTGCCAGTCGCCCCCACGATGCCATTGCTCGCGGGGGTGACGGGCGGTGCTGCGGCGGACGGTGTGGCGACCGGTGCTGGCGTCGCGTTCGCAGCGGGCGTTGCCGACGACGCAGTGATGGGGACGATGTTGACCCCCGTCACGTTGCCGCTGATGACCGCCTTCTGCTTCTTGCTCGTGGTGCCCCGTGCCTCACGAGTGGCCTTCGCCTTCGCCGCCCGAGCCGCACGGGCCTCGGTCGACAGTGGCTTGGGCGTCTTCCTCTGCGCGATCTGCAGCTCCGCCAGGGTCGTCGGCGAGTTGCTGAAGACGTACGAGAGGTTCGATCTCACCGCCGTGATGACCCCGCCGTCGACCGCGAGGAGCTTGTTCTCCGCGGCCACGGCCGCCTCGTACGCCACCTTCGCCTGAACCACGGCGAGGGAGGACGCGAGGAGACCGTTGGCGAGCTGCACCACCGCAGGCGTGGTGTAGGTCGTACCGGCCACCGTGAACGACAGGGTGGGCCCGTACTTCGTCAATCCGGTGCTGAGAGCCTGGATCTGGGAGAGGCGTGTGCTTTTCGAGACGTCAGCCATGCAGTGGACTCCGTGACGAGGCGCGAGCGGCGCACGATTGCGCTCTTCGCCCTCAAATCACTTATTGGCGAGGAGTCGATTCCCGCCGCCTCCCGATGTCGATTTTTGCAAGATCTCGACATCGCTCGTCTTTACGTCCGGCGCGCGGACCCCTCCCAGCCACGTAGCGCTAGAGCTTCATGTGCTACGGTCGCGCTCGATGGGGGCGAAACCCTGGCTGACCCGCGCGGTGTGGACGGAGGCGTGGGGCCGCGCGTACGCGTATGCCCTCAGGCTGAAGCACCCTAAGCACGAGGCCGAAGACTTCGCCCAGGGCGCCATCGTCGCCGCGCTCGACCCTGCGAAGAGCGAGTGGGTGCCCCTCGCGCCCGTCGACTTCCCGTCGCACGTCTGCAACCTCCTCTGGAGCGCCCACGGCAACCACGTGCAGAGCTACGCGGTGAGGAACGCCAGCTTCCCGCTCACGGAGGAGGCGCTCGACTCGCAGGTCGATGCTCGCGACTCTCACGTCGTCCTCCTCGAGACGAGATGGGCAGCCTTCGCCGAGGCGCGCTATCGGGCGTTGCTCGACCGCGTCGCGGGCGACGCGCTCGTGAGCCTGCTCCTTGCGGACGGCAAGGGAGAGTCGAGCACCAAGCGCGCGGTCGCGGCCGGACACACGCTCGACGAGATCGAGGCGGCGCGAAAGAGGCTGAAGCGTCATATTCGGGCGGTGGTGCTGCAAATGCCGACCCCGGCGGGCATGGGCGACGACGAGGACGAGGGAGAGCGCAAGGCGCCATGATCGAGAAGCAGCGCGACCCGATAGCCCGGTGGAATGCCGCCGTCGCCGAGGCCGGAGACAGCGAGCTGAGCGACGACGACGCCAAGGAGGCGCTCGCCGAGGTCCTCGCGATGTCGGACGACGAGGTGAAGCAGGAGCTCGCTCGTGACGGGGTCGACGTCGCCGCGATGCATGCGCGAGCCGGCGCGGCGTTCGATGCGTTCATGGCGAAGCCGGCGGCGAGCGGAGCCGCGAGCGATGATCCGGACGCGCCTCGCCGAGCGTCGACGGACGAGCCTTGGGTCGCCCGGGCGGAGCCGGCCGTGCTCATTCCTCACGCGACGCGAGTCGTGACGTGGAGCTTCGCGCGCGTGCTCGGAGTCGCGGCGGCCATCGCGATCTCGGGAGCCGGGATCTATCTCGCGGCTCGTTCTCCGGCGCCGCCGCCCGTGGTGAGAAAGCCGGAGCCGGAGGTGCCGCCCGTGCCGACGGTGGAACGGAACGAGGACCTGATCGCCGAGGCGTCGAAGCTGCGGGCGAAGGCGATGGCCGCGTGCGCGAGCGGAGGGTTCGCGGAGTGCGTCCTGGGGCTGGACGCGGCGCGGGAGATGGACCCCGCGGGGGATGGGGTTGCGGAGGTGAAGGCGGCGAGGAAGCGCGCCGCGGAGGGGATGGCGAAGAAGGGGGACAAGGGGGGGAAGTAGCGGTGGGCAACGGCGAGCACGGGCGCGGCACCGCGCGCGGTCAGCCGACCGCCTCCAGTTTTTCCCATGACGGCCGTTCATCGGAACCGATGGCCAGAGCAGACGTCCCGAGCCTCGCTTTCGAGGTTCTCGAGGAGATATCCCTGACGGTGCTCAGGCACGGGCAGGGCCCGCCGACCGAGCCCGAGTGGGACGGGTTCCTGGCCGCGTTGCCTCGACCCTCGGGCGGACTCGAGAAGATGCGAGTCCTCGTGGTCACCGACGGGGGTCGTCCGCTTCGAGAGCAGCAAGCGCGGTTGAACGACATCATCGGCGGGCGTTCGATCCGGACCGCAGTCGTCTCCTCGAGCATCGCGGTGAGCTTCGTGGTCTCGGTCTTCGCGCTCGTCCAGCCGGGCATCCGTGGGTTCCCCTCGTCGCAGCTCGGGGGAGCGCTCGATTACCTGGAAATAAACCGGAGCGACCGGTCCGCGGCGGAATCGGCAGTGCGGCGGCTGTCGCGTGACGTGGGTGTTTGCGCGCCGGCGGGATGACGGGGAACGACGGTCGCGACCTTCTCGATCCAGTTCCACAGAGGAAGGTATGTCGTGCACTTCGCCGCATCGGCTCCGCTTCGATGCGCCTTGAAGGTAGACGAGACGGTCGGGTGGTCGGGGTAGACCGTGATCTTCGTCGAGTCGTCGTGCTTCGAGGCCATGGTGGGATCCGACACCGTTGCCACGGGCTCATCCCTGACGGCATCGACGTGGTGCCTCCAGCGGAGCAACCCCGGCCACTACGCGGATATGGCCTCAACTCAGATGAGCGCCCGCCGCTCAATTGCCGCACTGTCGTCGATTCTCGCCAGTCCGCCGCCCGATTGCCGTCGGTCGCCATCGATTCACCCGCGGTCGCCATCGATTCACCGTCGGTCGACACCCTCCGACCCGCGGTCGACACCCTCCGACCCTCGGTCGCCATCGATTCACCCGCGGTCGACACCACCCGACCCTCGGTCGCCATCGATTCACCGTCGGTCGACACCTCCCGACCCGCAGTCGCCGCTGTCCGACCATTGGTCGCCGTCGATTCACCGTCGGTCGACACCCTCTGACCGTCGGTCGACACCCTCCGACCGTTAGTCGCCATCGATTCACCATCGGTCGACACCCTCCGACCGTCGGTCGATACCCTCTGACCGTCGGTCGACACCCTCCGACCGTCGGTCGCCGTCGATTCACCGTCGGTCGACACCCTCCGACCATTGGTCGACCCCCTCCGACCGTCGGTCGCCACCGATTCACCGTCGGTCGCCACCGATTCACCGTCGGTCGCCATCGATTCACCATCGGTCGACACCCTCCGACCATTGGTCGACCCCCTCCGACCATTGGTCGCCATCGATTCACCGTCGGTCGACACCTCTCGACCATCGGTCGACCCCCTCCGACCGTCGGTCGCCATCGATTCACCGTCGGTCGACACCTCTTGACCATTGGTCGACACCCTCCGACCGTCGGTCGCCATCGATTCACCGTCGGTCGACACCCTCCGACCACTGGTCGACACCCTCCGACCCTCGGTCGCCATCGATTCACCGTCGGTCGACCCCCTCCGACCACTGGTCGCCGTCGATTCACCGTCGGTCGACCCCCTGCGACCGTTCGTCGCCGTCGATTCACCGA